>TARA_R110001583_G_scaffold26571_9_pt1 | contig 12363 bp, 12 predicted proteins | sample TARA_R110001583 | Tara Oceans TARA_R110001583 (sample SAMEA4398432) | marine metagenome | biome: Polar Biome; feature: [MES] marine water layer (ENVO:01000295) within the mesopelagic zone...; material: water (ENVO:00002006), including particulate matter (ENVO:01000060) such as...... | reverse complement strand
AAAGGCAAAAAAAAGCCCAGATAAACTGGGCTTTTTGCAATTCGTAAAACGTAATATTAACGTTTTGAGAACTGTGGACGTTTACGTGCTTTATGTAAACCAACTTTCTTACGTTCCACTTTACGTGAATCTCGCGTAACAAAGCCAGCTGAACGTAGTTCAGCGCGTAACGTTTCGTCAAATGTCATTAACGCACGTGTGATACCTAGACGGATAGCACCAGATTGACCAGTAGTACCACCACCTTTAACAGTGATGTTAAGGTCGAATTTTTCTAGTGAGTCAACTAGCTCTAATGGTTGACGAACAACCATACATGCAGTTTCACGACCGAAGTATTCATCGATATTGCGTTTGTTGATAGTGATTTGACCACTACCAGCTTTCATAAATACACGAGCTACAGAGCTCTTGCGACGACCAGTGCCGTAGTATTGATTTGCCATTGTTTTATATTCCTATTAGATGTCTAAAACTTGTGGTTGCTGTGCAGAATGTTGATGCTCAGTTCCAGCATAAACTTTCAATTTACGGTACATTGCGCGGCCTAGAGGACCTTTTGGTAACATACCTTTAACAGCTTTCTCAATAACACGCTCTGGAGCACGTTGAATAAGATCTTCAAAGTTAATCGCTTTGATACCACCGATGAAACCTGTGTGATGGTAGTAGATTTTACCTTTCGCTTTATTACCAGTTACGGTAATTTTCTCAGCATTTACAACGATGATGTAATCACCAGTATCAACATGAGGAGTGTATTCTGCTTTGTGTTTGCCACGTAGGCGTAGTGCGATTTCAGTAGCTAGGCGACCTAAAGTTTTACCTTCAGCATCAACTACAAACCACTCGCGTTTAACGTCAGCTGGTTTAGCAACAAATGTTTTCATTAAGTTATACCCAAATTAATGATTTAAAAAAATATGATAAGCAATATTGCTCATCAAAAATGTGTTTTAGCCTTTTGTATCCCTTCGAATACGTCAAGCGTAATCAAATCCACCATATAAATTTTGGGGTGTGGATAAGGTGGGCGGCGGGATTATACAGAAATTCGAGGGTTAGATCATCCTTTTATTAAAAATAATTTAATTTTTTTAATAACCTATTTTGAGTTTTAGATTTTACTCTTTATATTTCCATATGATGTGCGTTTTGTAGATATTCTTTACTTTGCATTTCAATGAGGCGAGAAACACAACGTTGAAATTCAAAAGCCAATTTAGTACCTGAATATAAATGATAAACACCCACGTTAGCAGAAATAATAACCACAACATGATGATTATAAAACTCATCAATCATAGCAATAAAACGTCTTGCCATATCATTCTTATGGTCATCCATTTGTGGCACGTTAGTCAGAATGATAGTACGATAAACAATCGCTAATTCAATATAATCAGCAACGGCACGTGGACCATCGCATAAATTCGTACACTGAATGAGTAGTGTATCTGCACTGTAAGCACTTGTTTGTATTTCACGACCATTGATAAGTAATGGTTTGTGATAGGTTTTCTCTCCGCAAGCAAGGCGTTCAAAAGTATCGTTAACCAGAATCAGAGCATCATTATCAAGAGGATAATGATAAATCTCTGTTTCAATAAGTCGGTCTAATCGGTAATCTTTGTCGCCATCTAGATTAAATATTTCACAATGTGATTCGATAAGATCAATCGCCGGTAAAAAACGTGCACGTTGCAGTCCATTTTTGTATAAGTCTGAAGGATGAATATTAGAGGTCGCCACCAATATAACCCCTTCTGCAAATAACGCCTCGAACATACCCGCAAGAATCATTGCATCAGTAATATCATCCACAAAGAATTCATCAAAACAAATGATATCCGTTTCACTCGCAAATTTCTTAGCAATTTTGATTAATGGATTTTTTTCTCCGGCTAATAAGCCTAGCTCTTTATGTACTCGCAACATGAAATGATGAAAATGTAACCGTGACTTTCTTTTTGTTTCAAGACAATTAAAAAAAAGGTCCATCAAATATGTTTTTCCTCGCCCAACACCACCATAAAAATAAAGACCTTTAATGCTAATACTTTTAGGCACTTCTCGCTTCATTAAACGAGAAAATAATCCGCTGGCAGGTTTCACTGTGGCAGGTTTATTTTGTAATTCATCAAACAAGCGTTGCAAATGTAGGATTGCTTGTAATTGTGAATCATCAGCGAAGAAAGTTGGTTTTTTTAAATCGGCTTGGTATAGAGATAAAGGTGTCACAGTTAGCTTCGCTCATAAAAAAAAAGGGCTATTTGGAATGATTTGACTATACCCGTTATCCTTGAAAATGCAAAGTCCAGCTATTATATAACTCATAGTCAACAGGATGAGGGACGGAAGTAATTAATGAATATTACCTCCTGAATCGGTCTGGTTAGAACTTTTAGGATATTTTAAAGTCTATATTAGGTCGGCTTTACTATCGTATAATAAATATTAAGTAACTTAGATCCAAATAATAAGGAAACAGAAATGAAAAATAAATCTCTCTCTCTCTTACTTCTATTCAGTATTTTTAGCTTCCAACAAACAGCATTAGCTGCCATGCCCTTTTTTTCAGACGATACACCAACACTTGCACCTTTGGTTGAAAAAGTAAGTCCTGCTGTTGTGAATATTTCAGTTTCAGGCAATAAACAAAACAAATCATCTGTTAATGACCTATTGGAATTCTTCAACCAACAACGTCCCCAGCAACCCAAACAAAAATTTGTTGGCTTAGGCTCCGGTGTCATAATCGACGCTTCTAAAGGTTATATCATCACCAATCACCATGTTATTGATAATGCCGATGACATAAAAATTGAACTCAAGTCAGGGCAAATATTAAATGCAACCGTTGTTGGTCAAGATAAGCAAAGTGATATCGCCCTATTAAAAGTAGATGTGAATACAAATAAGCACGCCAAATTAGTTGCCATCCCCTTTGCAAACTCAGATAAAATACGTGTCGGTGATTTTGTCCTTGCTATTGGAAATCCTTTTGGACTAGGCCAAACGGTCACCTCTGGTATCATTAGCGCCCTTGGCCGCAGTGGTTTGAATCTTGAAAATTTAGAAAACTTCATTCAGACCGATGCAGCCATTAACAGCGGTAATTCTGGTGGTGCACTGGTTAATCTAGATGGGGAATTAATTGGAGTCAACACGGCCATTTTAGGCCCGAACGGTGGCAATATTGGCATTGGCTTTGCCATTCCCTCTAACATGATTAATAACTTAGTTGAACAATTAATCCAGCATGGCGAAGTCCGTCGAGGGGTATTAGGCGTACGCGGCGGAGAAATTACTCCAGAGTTAGCAAAAAGTTTTGATTTAGACTCTCAACATGGTGCATTTGTTTATCAGGTAAACGAAGGTTCAGCAGCGCAAGTGGCTGGCATCAAACCGGGCGATGTGATTGTTGCAGTCAATAATAAAAAAATAAAAAGTTTTGCTGAATTGCGCGCCAAAGTAGGCACCTTAGGTAGCGGTAAAAAAATTAATTTAGAAGTCATTCGTGATGGTGATAGCTTAATGCTTGACGCGGTATTACAAGACTCTCAAGAACAAGTTCAACAAATCAAGAAAGCAAAACTCTTACACCCTGCATTATCGGGTGCAACATTAGTGAATGAGCCGAATAATCAAGGTGTACAAATTACTGAAGTCACTGAAGATTCAATGGCAGAACGTTATGGTTTGCAAGCAGATGACATTATTATTGGTATTAATCGCGCTAAGATTAATAATCTAGACGACTTACAAAAAGTGATCGAGTCTGTTCCTTCGTTAATTGCGCTAAATATCCAACGAGGGCAGCAATCCTTATATGTAATTTTAGAATAAAAAATATGCAACCATTATTTATTACTATTAATGTAATAAATTTTCAAAATAATGACGAAAAGTGAAGAAAAATGATCATAAATCATTTTTTCTTCCTTTTTTTCTTGTAAAATGAGCGTCAAATAAATATGGATATCATAAAGATTAAAATTTTTTTATAAACTTGTAAGAAAACAACATAATCACTCTTGGAGAAAAGACGGTGAGAAAAACTAAAATAGTATGTACGATTGGTCCGAAATCAGAATCAAAAGAAATGTTAACTAAACTTGTTGAAAACGGCATGAATGTTATGCGTTTAAACTTCTCACACGGTGATTTCGTAGAACACGGTACGCGTATCACTCGCATCCGTGAAGTATGTGCAGAAACAGGTAAAAACGTTGCTATCCTTTTAGATACTAAAGGCCCTGAAATCCGTACTGTTAAATTAACAAACGGTGATGACGTATTATTAACAGCAGGTCAAGAATTCACTCTTTCTACTGATCAAACTATCGTTGGTGATAACACCATCGTTGCTGTTACTTACGAAAACCTAACTAATGACCTAGCAGTAGGTAACACAGTATTATTAGACGATGGTCTAATTGAAATGACAGTAAAAAGCATCACTGATACAAACGTTGTTTGTGAAGTAATGAATACTGGTGAACTTGGTGAAAACAAAGGCGTTAACTTACCAGGTGTTAAAGTTCAACTTCCTGCTCTTTCTCCGAAAGACATTGGCGACCTTAAATTTGGTTGTGAACAACAAGTTGATTTCATCGCAGCATCATTCATTCGTAAGAAAGAAGATGTGTTAGAAATTCGTGAACTGTTAAAAGCGAACGGTGGCGAAAACATTCAAATCATCTCTAAAATCGAAAACCAAGAAGGTGTTGATAACTTTGATGAAATTCTAGCTGTTTCTGATGCAATCATGGTTGCTCGTGGTGACTTAGGTGTTGAAATCGCAGTTGAAGAAGTAATTTTCGCACAAAAAATGATGATCCAAAAATCAAATGCAGCACGTAAGCCAGTTATTACAGCTACGCAAATGCTTGATTCAATGATCAAAAACCCACGTCCAACACGTGCTGAAGCCGGCGATGTTGCAAACGCAATCATCGATGGAACAGATGCTGTAATGCTTTCTGGTGAATCTGCTAAAGGTAAATACCCTGCAGAAGCAGTTGAAATAATGGCAACTATCTGTGAACGTACAGACCGCATTATTCCTGCTAAAACAGAGGAAAAAGAAACTAATCTACGTGTCACTGAAGCGGTATGTAGTGGTGCAGTAATCAACGCCGAACAACTTGGCGCGAAATTAATCATCGTAGCAACAGGTGCTGGTAAATCTGCACGTTCTTTACGTAAATACTTCCCAACTACACCGATTTTAGCATTAACAAGTAATCCTAAAACTCGCCAACAGTTAGCATTAACTAAAGGTGTTTCAGCTAAAGTTGTTGAACAGCAAGATACTATCGAAGCATTCTACAAATTAGGAATGGACTTTGCTAAAGAACAAGGCCTAGTAGTTGCTGGTGATAAAGTAGTAATTGTTTCTGGTGCACTTGTCGATTCAGGTACAACAAACACTTCTTCTGTACACGTTATTGCTTAATAACTAGCAGATTAAAAGTATTATTAGAAGCACTGCTCTGGCGGTGCTTTTTTTTGCTTAAATTTTATGGTTTACCTCTTCCATTTTCACAAATCCTATCAAAACATATCAAAACATATCTAAGTCACGTACTTATTGCGTTATACTCGCTTTTTTATTTTTCGAATAATAGGGCCATAAAAGATGAGTGAATCCTTTGATTTAAGCTTGCAAGGTATCGAGCAATTACCCATGGCTAAATTTACTGAAGATGCCTATTTAAACTACTCAATGTACGTCATTATGGACAGAGCATTACCACATATTGGTGATGGCTTAAAACCTGTACAACGACGTATTGTTTTTGCTATGTCAGAGCTGGGGTTATCTGCACTTTCTAAGCACAAAAAATCAGCTCGTACCGTCGGTGATGTACTTGGTAAATATCATCCACACGGTGATAGCGCCTGTTACGAAGCCATGGTATTAATGGCACAACCCTTTTCATATCGTTACCCGCTTATTGACGGACAAGGTAACTGGGGCGCGCCAGATGATCCAAAATCATTTGCAGCAATGCGTTATACCGAATCGCGATTATCTGCATTTTCTGAAGTGCTGCTCTCTGAAATAAGCCAAGGCACAACAGACTGGAAACCGAATTTCGATGGCACAATGAAAGAGCCAGAGTTATTACCTGCTCGTCTCCCACATATTTTATTAAATGGTATCACCGGTATTGCCGTGGGTATGGCAACAGATGTACCTCCTCATAATGTTCGAGAAGTCGCAGAAGCCTGTATTCACTTAATCGATAATCCTAAAGCAGATCTTGATCAGTTAATTGATATTGTACAGGGCCCTGATTATCCAACAGAAGCAGAGATCATCACACCAAGAAGTGAGATTAAAAAGATTTACGAAACAGGCAGAGGTAGCTTCAAAAGTAGAGCGGTGTATACCATTGAAGAAGGTGAAATAATCATTAGCGCCCTGCCCCACCGAGTTTCAGGTGGCAAGATATTAAAAGATATTGCTAAACAAATGATTGATAAAAAGCTCCCTATGGTTGCTGACTTACGCGATGAATCCGATCGCGACAATCCGACCCGCTTAGTGGTCGTACCTCGCTCCAATAGAGTTGATTTAGAAGCATTAATGCATCATTTGTTTGCATCAACAGACTTAGAGGTTAATCATAAAGTTAACCTTAATATGATTGGCCTCAATAAACGCCCACAGGTAAAAGGCTTAGTTAAAATATTAACTGAGTGGTTAGTGTATCGTAAAGAAACTGTTCGTCGCCGATTACAGTTCCGTCTTGATAAGATTGAAACACGTCTACATTTATTGGAAGGATTATTAATCGCCTACCTTAATATTGACGAAGTGATTGAAATAATACGTACTTACGATGACGCTAAAACAGAGTTAATGACGCGTTATAATTTATCAGAGCGTCAAGCTCATGCCATTTTAGAAATAAAATTACGTCAACTCGCTAAATTAGAAGAAATTCAGATTCGTGCAGAAATGTCCGAACTCAGTGAAGAGCAGAAAAAACTAGCATTATTACTTGGCTCAGATAAACGCCTTAATACTTTAATCAAAAAAGAGATTAAAGCCGATGCGCTGAAATATGGTGATGACAGACGTTCGCCATTAATAGAACGCCTAGAAGCCAAAGCCTTAACCGAAAAAGAATTAATGCCTAGTGAGTCTGTCACGGTGGTGCTCTCTAGCCAAGGTTGGGTTCGTTCTGCAAAAGGGCATGATGTTGACCCTGTCGCTTTAAGTTATAAATCAGGCGATGAGTATCTATGTAGTGCAGTCGGTAAAAGCAACCAAAGTTGTATTTTTATTGATGCAACAGGACGAGCTTACTCACTGGATGCACACTCTTTACCCTCAGCACGTTCTCAGGGTGAACCGTTGACCGGGCGCTTTAACCAAAATGATAATGTACCTTTCGTTAATATCTTAATTGGTGACGATAATGACCGCTATATTATTAGTAGTGATCATGGTTACGGGTTTATCGCTAAATTTAGTGATATCAATAGTCGCAATAAAAATGGTAAGGCACTGATTAATCTCAGTGACAAAGCCTTATTAATGCCAGCACAGAAACTCAGTCAGAATGAGAAAGATCTGTGTTTAACCATTAGTAATGAAGGCCGCATGCTCGTTTTCCCTGTTAATAGTTTGCCTAATCTAAGCAAAGGTAAAGGTAATAAAATGATTAACATCATCACAGCAAAAGCGACTAAACGAGAAGAGTTTGTTACTATATTGAAAATTATTCCAGAAGACGGAGCTGTGACCTTGCATGCAGGTAAACGCAAGCTCACACTAAAACCTTCTGATTTAGCGCATTATCAAGGTGAACGTGGGCGTCGTGGTAGCAAATTACCACGTGGATTACAACGTGTTGATAACGTTGAAGTAGTTACCGCTGCCGAAGAAGAGAATTAAAAAATGTTATTTATTATCCGTTTTATTATCATTATTGTAGCTGTTGTATTAATGAGTGTTTATGCATTATTGTACTGTGCATTTAGTCCAAGAAATCCAAAAAACAACCACCATTTTGCTATTTTATTTAGTAAATTGGCGCCTGTTTTAGGCTTAAAGGTCATTTATCGGATTCCTGATAGCGCCAAAAACAGTGGCTCAAGTGTTTGTATTGCTAATCATCAAAATAACTACGATATGGTCACAACAACCGGATGCGTTCAACCTGGTACAGTGAGTATTGGCAAAAAAAGCTTAGTATGGATCCCTTTCTTTGGCATCATTTATTGGTTAACGGGCAATATCTTAATTAACCGAGATGATCAAAGTAGCGCCAAAGAAACCATTAAAGATGTGGTTGATCAAATGCAAACAAAAAATCTTTCAGTGATGATATTTCCCGAAGGCACACGTAGCCGAGGTAGAGGTTTATTACCCTTTAAAATGGGGGCTTTTCACATCGCTTTGCAAGCAGGGGTTAATGTTGTGCCAACAGTAATTTCTAATACTCACGGACAAGTAAAGTTAAATCGCTGGAATAATGGTGAAGTGATTGTTGAGACCTTAGAACCTATCGATATTAGCCAATATAAAAAACGAGAAATACGTCGTTTAATGAATGATGCGCATGAAATCATGCTCACTAAATACAACCAACTCAACCAAGAAGCAAAACGCCCAGACAATAATACAGACTGTTGCGGTTAAGGAACTAAACATATGACTGACGAAAATTTAAACCAAGAAGCATTATCTCAAAGTGAACTAAGCCAAGCAGAGTTATTACAAGAGCTTGCTGATGAAACACAAGATATTGTTGAAGCGATTTTAGAAGACGGCAGTAATCCTGATGCCGTTTATATGATTGAACACCATATATCATGTACTGATTTTGATCTTTTAGAAAAAGCTGCCGTCGCGTGTTTTAAAAAGGGTTATGAAGTCACAGATCCTGAAGAACTGGAATTAGAAGATGGTTCCGTTATTTTAGCTTTTGATGTCGTTATTGAAATGAACCTCGATGAACAAGCTATTTTTGAAGACGTTGAGAAATTATTCTTATTAACACAATCATTCGGTATTGATTACGATGGTTGGGGTACTTACCCAGAGCAGTAATTACTGATAGTATATTTTAAAAATTAAAAAGCCCGATTATGGTAATATAATCGGGCTTTTTGTTATGCAATTTTTGTTCTAACTTTTTCTAATTAATGAACCGTTTCAGTTTCATCTTTAGCGAGCTCTTGTGACTTTTCAACGAGTGAATTTTTCAATACCATCGCTTCAATTTCAAGACCATATAACTCTTCATTCCAATTCACACCAGCAAACACTTTTTGTGCTTGCATGCCATCAAGCCATGAGTCTAAAAACACACCTAAATGGATTGGTGTTACTTTATAATTCGCCCATTCTGCATTTTGCAATTTTTGAGCTAATTTTTCACTAGACCAAAAAAGGTAAACCGCTTCTGCGTCCGCATTATCATGAGCATGGCAATTTGCCCAACCTTCATTTTCGTCAAATAAACCAAATAAATTTAAATTTTCACAGGCCTCTTCAACGAATTGCTCGGCATTTTTTAAATATTGTTCTTTCATCTTATTTCTCTACTTCTTTTTCTGGTAATGATTCTGATGTAGCTAATCTACTTTCAAGCTCTGCAAATTTAGTTTCCATTGCAGCTAGCTTTTCGCGCGTACGCAATAATACATGTGTTTGCACATCAAATTCTTCACGGCTGACCATATCAAGCTTACCCAACTGAGCTTGCAATACTTGTTTAATTTTACGATCAACATCTTCGCCAAAACTTTTTACACCAGCGGGCATGACATCACTGACTTGTTTTGCAATCTCTTCTAATTTTTTAGGGTTAAACATCTTTGGCTCCTTAAATTTATACGCTATTGTAAACGCACTCTTATCTTATTTCTATAGATTCACGGAAAAGAGTTATCCTGCAGAATAAACTCCCCACACGCTAATCAAACTGACATAAAAACTAGCCTTCAACACAACTAATAAATGCATTGATCAAAGGCTCCTGTAAACGTTTTTTATTACAACAAACACCAAGGTCAAAGGATTGTATCGATGCTTCACTGTTAATATTTTTAACCCTTTCTCGAACCGGACTATTTTCGACAACAACATCGGGCGCAATGCCAACTCCACAACCTAGTGCAACCATACTAATTAAAGCTTCATGGCCGGCAACAGTGCCATAGATGTGTGGCTTTCCCACTTTAAATTTTCGAAACCAATTATCAAAGCGATGCCTAACAGCACCATGTTCGGGTAAAATAAAAGGGATATTTTTCCAATCAATAATAGCTTCGTTTATCTGTTGCGTTAAAGCACATTCTATCGTTGGTGCGATAATAGACAGGGGAATTTCAGCTAATTTTTTAAAATATAATCCGGTAGGAAAACTATCAGGATAAGCGGTAATCGCAAAATCAACCTGTTCCTGTAAAACTTGGTCAACGGCAATCGCACTATCTCCCGTATTAAGTTTGATTTCTATTTTTGGATGTAGTTGTCTAAACCGGTCGAGAATCGGAGGCAGATGGCTGTAGGCAGCTGTTACTGAGCAAAATAAATTGATTTGCCCTTCAAGTTCACTCTTTGAGGCTTTTAAATCTTGTTTCAGTACTTCCCACAATTCCACTTGCTTTAACGCATATTGCTTAAACACATGCCCCGCATCGGTCAGCATCACAGAACGATTATCACGTAATAACAACACCACACCAAGTTCATCTTCAATACGTTGAATGCAACGACTTAACATTGAGGGACTGACATGCAGAGCCTGTGCCGTTTGGCTATAATGTAAACTTTGGCTGAGATGCAAAAATAATTTTAATGATTTTATATCCATTAATCCCTCCTCACTTTTTGACCAGTTGGTACGAGCTTAAACAATGGGTAACTCTGTATCTGCGCCCCATTCTGTCCACGACCCATCATAAACGGTTAAATCCTGATAACCGCATAAGCGAGCCCCTAATGCTAAAATGCAGGCAGTGACGCCCGAACCACAACTAAATACTGCATTTTTATGGTGATCAATCAGTCTTTCATAAATCGGTTTTAACTGTTCAATGCTTCGCATTTCTCCATTTTTAAGCAAATCATTAAAAGGTAGGTTTTTAGCACTTGGCATATGTCCACTTCGTAAACCTGCACGAGGCTCTGGTACTTCCGCAAAAAATCGATTTCTAGCTCGCGCATCAATAATTTGAGACTGCTGGTTATTAATCGCGACTAAAACATCTTGCTTATCTGCAATCATTGAAGATTGATAATTAGCAACAAAATCACCAATATTTGAATCCTTATTAGCCTTGCCAGGCGCAACAGGTAAGCCAGCAACTTTCCAACTATTTAAACCTCCATTTAATACCGCAATATTATTAAAGCCCATACTTTTAAACATCCACCAAACTCGGGCGCTAGAAAAAATCCCCAACCGATCAAAAACCACCAACGCACTATCTTGATTAATGCCTAATGCTTGAGAGGCTTGCTGAAATAAAGCTTGCGTTGGCATCATGTGTGGCAATGGATTATTTTGATCACAGACCTTGTTATCAAAATCAAAAAAAAGTGCCCCTGGGATGGTTTCTTGACACCATTCGGTTTCGCCATCTCGTTTCAATTCTGGCGATGATGCGGCCATAAAATAACTCGCATCGAGCAAAATTAGCGATCTATGATTCATGTTATCGGCTAACCAAGAAACAGAAACAAGATCATTCGGGAGTGTTAATTCAGTCATTTAATTTAAATCCTTAAGGTCTTTAATAATAATTCAAACCATGTTTCATTATTTGCAACGTAGTGTTGCTAATATATCATTTTGCGCAACATAAATTATGCGTTATAGTGCATTTCGTAAAATTACCCTATTTCTTAAATTCTGGAGCATGATAATCATGGCTAACTACTTTAATACACTTCCTTTAAGTGAAAAACTAAATCAACTAGGTCAATGCCGTTTTATGGATCGTAGCGAATTCGCTGACGGTTGCGAAGCTTTAAAAGGCAAAAAAGTAGTTATCATTGGTTGTGGCGCACAAGGCCTAAACCAAGGTCTAAACATGCGTGATTCAGGTCTTGACGTTTCTTATACGCTACGTGCTGCTGCGATTGCTGAAAAACGTCAATCTTGGAAAAATGCAACTGAAAATGGTTTCACTGTTGGTACTTATGAAGAGCTAATTCCAGAAGCTGATTTATTATGTAACCTTACTCCTGACAAACAACATACTGCTGTTGTTGCAGCTGTAATGCCTCTTATGAAAGAAGGCGCAACACTTGCTTATTCTCACGGTTTCAATATCGTGGAAGAAGGTACAATCATTCGTGAAGACATCACTGTCATCATGTGTGCACCG
>TARA_R110001583_G_scaffold14447_1_pt1 | contig 12365 bp, 6 predicted proteins | sample TARA_R110001583 | Tara Oceans TARA_R110001583 (sample SAMEA4398432) | marine metagenome | biome: Polar Biome; feature: [MES] marine water layer (ENVO:01000295) within the mesopelagic zone...; material: water (ENVO:00002006), including particulate matter (ENVO:01000060) such as...... | reverse complement strand
TTTATATAGCTCAAGGAACTAGTCAAGAAGAAGACGATCAAATGGTTCAAAACGCAAACGCTGGACACAGCAGTTGGTCATATGAAAAAGATTTACCATTATCACAAAGTAACAAAGTTTTATTTACAAAAAAATATAAAGAGTATTTTATGAAAAACTATTTAAAACAATTTATGACTAACCAACTACCATCGGTACAGGCAGACGCCGCTGTGTTTGATCTTGAAGAATCAAAAAAACAAGAAGCTCAGAAATTTTTAGCTGATAACGACTTAAATTAAATTAAATGACAGAATTAGAATCATTCACAGCTTCTCTTAAAGACTTAGGTTTAACTAAAGAACAAAGAATAGAGAGAATAAAAGAGTGGAAAATATCCAACAAACCTTTAGATGTTAAAGAGGAAAAACCAATAGACTTAAAAGTTGAAACTGAAATATCTGAAGAAATTAATAAAGATATAGACCCTGTTAAACCAGCAAAGACAAATGTCTCTACAAGTGCGGATCCAACTGTGGAGACAGAAAAAGATACGGGATCCAGCTCGGAAGTTGCTTTATCGGGATTACCTATTGATCCGATTCCACCGGAACCAATATTTCCTTTTGCAAATGAAGACGCTGCGCCTTTTGAATTTAACCAAACATACACAGCTCCACCTGGTGAAACTTTTGACTATGGTGATGGTGCTTATAAATACACGGTAGATCCAATAAGCTTGCAACCAATTTTTTACGCTAAAGCGTTAGGTTCGGATGAGTGGGTTGATACTACTGGCGATGGTTTAGCTACTATGTTGGTTGCATCTAGATTAGGTTTTATTGATGATTTTAATATTGATGATTATATACAAGCCGAAGAAGAAGTACAAAAACAAGAACCTAAAAGTGAACTTGACCAACTCGAGGATGGTTTTGTTACGGAAGATGGTGATAATGTTGGAGACTTAGACGAGGTAGTTGTTTACGCGTTTAAAAAAGAGGAAACAGCTTTAGAGAAAAAAATAAGATTACAGTACGAAGAATATCAAGAAGCAAGTGATGTTACTCTTAAAGAATATTTAGCTATTCAAAATGAAGTAGGTTTAATTAACTTAGACACTCAGGTAGCAGAAACAGTAAAAGCTATTCCAAACTCTAACCTTAGCGGAATGGACTTGAAGATGGCTTATCGATCAGAGGGTACAACTGAAAATGTAACTACCACTACGATTCCTTACGAAGAAGAAAGAAATATAGCTATTTCATTTTTACAAAGCCAAAAAGAAGAAACATCTAATGAGGAGCCTATAACTGAAGCTGAAATAAGAGGTGTAACAAAACTGCAAATTGCAAGAGATAAATACACAGCTTTAAAAGATCAAAAAAATAGAGATTACTTAAGTGATATAAGTGACGAAGAAAGAAAACAAAACCATGATTACGCTCTTGGTATTGAAAGTACTTTTGATCCAGAAATTGAGTCTATCAAACTAGTAGAAGAGTTTGAATCTTTAAAAAATAGTGACATAGTTAAAACCGTAAACTTAATGAGTGTTGAGTTACAAAGAGTTTACGAGCAAATAAGTACTTTAGGTGCAGAAATAAAAGAAAAACAAAAAATTGGTATTAATTCTTTAGATGATCAAAATACATATAATGCTTTAGCAGCTAGTTTTAATAAAAGATCTAATGTATTAAGCGCTGAAAGAAAAACAATACAACAGCAATTTGACTTAATTAATTATGATTACGCAGAGTTTATTGCTACTAACGAAGTTAAAGACACTGCTGAAGAAAACTTAGATTACTTAAAAAGAAGTTACAGTCTATCAGAAAAATACTTTGGAAGACCATCTATGACTGGAATTTCATTTGGCGGTGGTGGGTTAGCGCCTGTTACATTTCCTAATGCCGTAGGGTTTTTTACAGACAGTGAGCTTGGTATGGGATTACTTAATACCACTATGAGTTGGGTGCAAATAATATTGCAAAGCGCATCATCTGTTGATGATAAAACTATAGCTAACGCAGGAATACTAGCGCCAGGTTTGTTTATGTCTAAAATACTTGCTCAAGCATTAGGCGATGATTTTTTAGAAGCTCAAGCAGGTTTTAAAGATTTAATTGAATTAAGAAAAGATAGATTCGTGAAAGATGTTGATTTTGGTAAAGGACCAAATGGATCTTTCTACTCATTTCCTAATTTTTTATATTTTCTTAGTCAAACAGCTATAGAACAACTACCGTTTTTTGCTACTGTTGCTATACCATATGCTGGCCTTTATTTAGCTGCGCTATCAGCTGGTGGTGATTATTATGTTGATGAATTTAATAGAGCAAAGGCTAAAGGTGTTGAGTTTGATAGAGAAAAAACTCTAGCAAAAGCTTTTGGCTTTGCGTTAGTTGAAGGTTTAGGTAGTGCTTTGCCTATGAAGATGCAATTCAAGTATATCCAAAACTTAAAACTTGACAAGCAAACTCTTGAATCAGGAGTAGGAGCTTTTTTTAGAGATGTAAGAAAAGCAGCTCCAGATTTCTTAAAATTAACCGCAGCAGATGTTGGTGGTGAAGTTTTAATTACTCAATTATGGCAAAATGTTATATCCGGAAGACCTATGTATGAAGGTTTTGGTGAAGCTGGTTTTACGTCTTTAATATTTTCAACAAGTTTCACAGGAGTTCCAATAATAGCAGGAGCTTCAATGAGAGCTTTATCTGATCCTACTACAAACGCAGAGTTTGATCAAAACGTTAGAGACATAGCTGAATATCAAGAAATTATAGCTAAGAATGAAGGTGGACCAGATCTTGATATTAATACAAAAATTTACTACAAAGGTCTTATAGATGATAAATTAAAAAGAAACGATGCTATACTAAAAGAAAGAAGTGAATTAATAGATTTAAACCTAGACGCCACTGGTTGGAAGCTTTATGTCAACTCTATAAACAGACTTACTTATCTTAAAGAACAAGCTATATCACTTAGAGCAGAAGCTAAAAAACCTGGAATAACGATTGATGTATCAAAACAAATAGCGGCACTAGAACTTGAGTTTTCTATAACTAAATCAAACCTAGATGCTTACTTAGTAGCTTTCACTAAAAAGTTTGGGTTGCTTTCTGTTTCTGTTCAAAACGATTTAAAAGATAGAGCTAAAGCAAAACTAAAATCAAAAGGTAATAACAGTCCTTCTGATGCTCAACTACTTAATATAGCTGAACAGCTATACACTGAAGATACTATAAGAGGCAATGCAGAAAATGATTTTGCAATGATATCTCTTTTACGCGGAAAAGGAATAGATGTAAATTATAGCATCTTAGATACTAATGCAGATGCTTTAGCAGCTTTCACAGACATGGTTAATGCTAGAATAGCAGATCCAAATATACAGTTTAGAGGTTCTAAAATAGATCCTATAAGTAAAAAAGAAGCAGGTCTAAAAGCAATAGAAGATTTTAAAGCCGGATTAAAAGATGGTACTGTAAATGGTATTAATTTTATATCTATTAATGTAAAAACAGGTCAACCAGTTTACGACTCTGTAGTTACTATTGAAAACGCTATATTAAATAATAACGGTTCAGTAGGTTTACATGAAATAACGGGTCATGTTATTTTTACAGAAGCTTTAGGTACTAATCCAGAGGCTTTTAAATCTTTAGCTGGGACTATATTAACTTATCTTGCTGAGTTTGATTATGATGCATATGTTAGAATAGCACGTAAAACCGAGGGCCAAGGTTTTGACGAAGTGTTAACTGTTTTCTTAGAAGAATTAGATAGAATTAATTTTGAAAAAGGTAAAGAGCAAGGTTTTTGGTCAACTTTAGGTATTGGATTTAATAAAGCAACATCTGAAGCTGTTGGTAAAGATTTTGATTATGACTTTAAAGGAGCTAAAGGTGTAGTAGAGTTATTGAGACAAGTAGCTGAAGGATATAAAAATCAAACTTTAACAGAGCAGTCTATAACTGATATAATAAATAGTGATGTTTGGCAAGGAGATATTGATGGGCAATTGGAGGACGGTAGCGTAGGCTTAGATGAAGTTGTAATAACAGCTAAAAAATCAGAATCAATATCACCTGAAGGAGCTAAGTTTTTATCTGAGTGGAGAAAAGGTTTGTTCACTAATGAAGATCTAGTGTTAACAATTAGACAAGGAACTGAAAAAGATAAATACCCAGCAGCTGAAGCTTTTGTTGAAGCAAATTTTGGAGTTATAAAACCAATATTAGGTTACGAAAGAAGAGGCAAAAAAGGCATAGATGAAAACGATGTAAAAAAAGCTATAATAGAGATTATTCTTGGTGGAGAAGGTGCTAAATGGACTGGTAAAACCACACCGTTATTTGAAGAAGGTGAAGGTTATAATCCTGATTTTGCTGTAACAACTTACATACGAAGACTAGGTGATAGAAAAGATATAATATATGAAAGAGCTAAAGAGCTTGGTGATGTTGTATTTAACACTAATGAATTAAATGATTCATCAGCTGGAACAGTTGAAATGGCAGATCCAGTAAATGTAGAAGCCTCTGAACAAGTTACTATAGATCCTTTTAAAGTAACAAAGCTTGCTAACGCAAACCCTATAATTGATTTTGTTAAAGAACAAATTGAATCAGGTAAGATAGATTTAGATAACATGACTTTAAAAGATTTAAAGCCTTTTTCTGAAATCGCAGCTCAACAATTAGCAGTTCAATTAGGTATACCGGTTGCACGTATATTAAAACCAAACGACAATTTAAGAAAAGGTGAAGTTACACCTGTTCAAATGTGGATAAAATCTAATGGACCAACTTTATTAGCTTTATTAAAACAAGTAAAAGGAAATGCGTCGTTACAAACTGTTCAAACTAAAAATGGTAAAACAAAAAAAATAGGCGGTGAAGGTAGAAGAATAGGTCAAACACTTCTTGATGCATTTTTTATAAAAGGACCTAAAATAAATAACAACATACAATACAAACTAGATCCTAGTAAATTAAACTTAACTTATTTTTATTCTGTTTTTGGTTTAGATTCTAAAGGTAATATTAAAAACGCTAGAGGAACATCAGCTAATGCATCTAAAGCTATTTTAGAACTAATAGCTAGACTACAAACTTTAAAAGCAATAGAACTAGCTATAGATGCTAAGGTGCAAGAGGGTTCAACAACTGAATCAGAAGGTGCTAAGCAAAAAGCTCAAGTAAAAAGATCTGAAGGCATAAAAGTAGAAAGAGACTTTAAGAAAGGAGTATTTGTAGTTCCTCTTCCTGATCTAACAACAATTGTAACTCAAAGAGTGAACAGTAAAGGAGAAACAGTTAAGGCTAGGAAAGTAGACTTAACAACTCCAGCTGGTATAAAAATAATAAATGATTTAGAAGGTTTCTTTAAACTACACCCTAAGCAAGCTTATTTATTTAGATCAGGTATGACAGGTGGGTTTGGTTTTACATTTACAGACACACCTACTTTTGATAAAATATTTCCTGGGTTAGAAACTACAGGTGATTTAACTAGACAAAAGTATACTGTAATTGGTGGATATCAAAATGGAAAAGCAATAACAAAGTTAGTAGAAGATCCTGATTTAATAAAAAAGAAACAAGACCTGCTAAAAGATTTATTTTTAAACATACAAAGTTATATTAAGAAAAATCCAGACTCTGCTTCAACTTTTTCGTTATGGCAAATGGAATCTAGTAAAGACCAAAATCATCCAATAAGATTTTTAGCACCAACTGTTTTTTATGCTATAGATCCTTTTACAAAGCGAATAAAATTAGACGTCAAAGTGACAGAAGAGCACATGATGCCTAATGTTCAGGCTGGAAAATCACTTTTAGACGCGGCTATAAAAGGTCAAGTTGAAAGTGAGTTTGATAATATTATATCCAAGTCTTATGGTCAAGGTGGTCTTAGATATTTAAACGATTTAGCGTTAGAGCAATTTGGATTATTAGATAGACTACCTAAAAGTTATTATGATTTAGTTGTACCGCTTTTAGAAGCTGGAAAATTAGATTTTTTACCTGCTGGTATGGCGTCTTGGATAAGATACAGTGAAAACAATGTAGCTAATCCTTTTGAATATAATCTTATTAAGCCTAATATAACGATAGGTGAGTTTTTTGTTGGTAAACTAACAGGATTAGATGGGTTGAAAGGAGCTGATTTCCAAGTTGGAATTGACATGGCAGGCATGAAAGCTAATGGTTTAATAACTAGAGTTCTTACAGGTGACATGACGGTGCAAGCTGCTAAAGCAGAGTTTAAAGTTTATCAAAGATTATTAAAAGATAAGGTAGCTTCTTTCAACAGCAATAACGTTAATTTTGGTTCTAAAACAAAACTAAGTCAAAGCATATCAGGTCAAATAGAAATACTAAATAACTATGACACAGCTTTAGAAATGTCTAGGAGAATAAATCCTCCGGTTATGGGTATATCTGTATTAGATTTTGATGACACTGTAGGTATAACAAGTAGTAAGATAGGTGTTACAATGCCTGATGGAACTTTTAAAAAGATAGACGCTACTGAATTTGCTTTAGAACATACTAATTTAGAAGACATAGGTGCTACATTTGATTTTTCAGAATTTAACAAAGTTATAGGAGGAAAACGAGGACCATTATTTGGTAAGTTAAAAAGAGCTGTAGAAAAATATGGAAATAAAAATGTATTCATATTAACAGCTAGACCTGCTGAAGCTGCGCCAGCAATATATGCTTGGTTAAAATCAGAGGGCGTAACTTTAATAGAAGGAAACATAGTAGGTTTAGCGAATGGAGCTCCGCAAGCCAAAGCTAATTGGATAGTTGGTAAAGCAGCTGAAGGTTATAATGATTTTTATTTTGCTGATGACGCTATTAAAAATGCACAAGCGGTTAAAGCTGTTTTAGATGTATTAGATATAAAGTCTGAAGTTCAAATAGCTAAGCAAAGCAAGTCAATTGTTTTCACATCTATAATAAACGACATTATAGAACAAAAAACTGGCATAGAAGCTTACAAGCAATATTCTGCGGCTAAAGCTCAAACAATAGGAGCTAGTAAAGGTAAGTATAATTTCTACATACCTCCTTCTGCTGAGGATTTTACAGGACTACTATATAAGTTATTAGGAAAAGGAGCCGTAGGAGATGCTCAAATGGCTTTCTTTAAAGATAACTTACTTGATCCATACAATAGAGCTGAAATAGAAATTGGAAAAGCAAAAGTTTCAGCTGGTGCAGATTTTAAAGCACTTAAAGCTAAGTTTCCTAAATTACCTAAGAGTTTTAAAGAACAAACAGGTATAGGTAAATTTAACTATGAACACGCTATTAGAGTTTATTTGTGGGATTCACAAGGTATGACAGTTCCTGGTTTATCTAAAAAAGATCAAAAACAATTAGTTGATTTTATTAAGGCTGATCCTGATTTAAAAGTTTTTAGTGATGAATTAATAACTATACAAAAAGGTAAACCTTATCCTAAACCAGGCAAAAGCTGGGTTGCTGGAACTATAACAACAGATGTTATAAGTGGAATTAATAAAGTAAACAGAGCTCAATACTTACAAGAATGGCAACAAAATATAGATATTATATTTGCACCTGCTGTGTTAAATAAACTAGAAGCTGCATTTGGACCTGCTTATGTTAAAGCTTTGAAGAACTCTATTCAAGCTCAAAAAATAGGTAGCAATAGAACCTCTGCTGCTGATTCTATTACAACAAGATGGTATGATTGGATAAACAATTCAGTAGGTGTTGTGATGTTTTTAAACACTAGATCAGCATTGATGCAAATGATATCTAATGTAAACTTTATAAACTGGAGTGATAATAATCCTTTAAAGGCTGCGCAAGCTTTTGCTAATCAACCTCAATATTGGAAAGATGTAATGTTTTTGTTAAACTCTCCGTATTTAGTAGAAAGAAGAGATGGTTTAAAGATAAATATTAGTGAATCAGAAATAGCAGATTTAGCAGCAACCGACGGTAATAAAGCTAAAGATTTTGTAGCTCTTGCTTTAAATAAAGGTTTTGTATTTACAAGATACGCAGATAGTTTTGCAATAGCAACCGGTGGTGCTACTTATTATAGGAATAGATTAAAAGCTTTATTAGCTACTGGCATGGATCCTAAGTTAGCAGAAAGAAAAGCTTATGAAGATTTTTATGCTATCTCAGAAACAGCACAGCAATCTAGTAATCCAGCTAAAATAAGTGATCAACAAAGATCTGCTGCTGGTAGATTAATACTTTCATTTGGTAACACTCAAATGCAGTACGCTAGAATACAGAAAAGAGCTATAGAAGATTTAATAGCTAGAAGAGGAAATGATAGAGAAAATATATCTAAATTAGTATATTATTCTACAGTTCAAAATCTTATGTTTAATGCTTTAACTCAAGGTATGCAATTTTTATTATTTGATGACGACGAAGATCCTGAAGCAAGTCAAGCTAGTAAAGATCAAAGAATATCAAGAACTTTAAATGGTATGTTTGATTCTCAAGTTAGAGGCTTAGGAATACAAGGAGCTTTAGCAGTTACTCTTAAAAATACGTTAATGACTATAGCTGAGGAAAATGATAAGAAAAGTCCTGATTACGCAGAAGCAATCGATGATTTGTTTTCAATATCTCCTCCTTTGCAGGCTAAATTAAGAAAACTAAAAAGCTCCGCTAATACTTTTTCTTGGAACAAGCAAGAAATGGAAGATCAAGGTTTTCATGCAAACAACCCAGCTTATCTTGCAACCGCTCAAACTATATCAGCGTTAACTAATATACCAGTAGATGAAGCTGTTCTTAAAATAAATGCTTTAAGAACTATATTTAGTAATTCATCTGAAAATTGGCAAAAAGTTGCTGTGGCATTAGGTTGGTCAACCTGGGATGTAGGTTTACCTTATTACGGTGTGGATGATAAAGTTGTTCAAACACCTGAAATGAAAGTTAGAGCTGAAATAGATGATATGAAAGATCAAACTACTACTAAAGAGCAAACTATAATGTTATTAGATTTAGGGTTAACAAAAAAACAAATAAAAACCTTAAGAATTGAAGAAAATAGAGTTAAAAAAATAATTGAATTACAAAACAAAAAGAAACAAGATGAGTAAAGAAACTGCAATGCAAAAATACCAAGACTTCGCTAGATCTGAAGGGCGTGAAGCAAAGAAATTTGTTGATAGCTTGATTGGTACAAAAAATCTTAACATACCTAAATTAGATGATATCATGGACGAAGAATCTAGAAGAAGAGAAAATGGTTATTACGTAAAAGGTGATGTTATATCTGAAAAAGGTAAAAAAATAGTTTCAACACCTGACGATGGAAGTCCTTTAGATAAGTTAAAATGTGGTTCACCTTACAATATGAAATACAGTAGTCCATTAGATTTTAAAGGAGCTAATTCTAAAAACTCAAAATGTTGGGATGGATATAAAAAAGTAGGTACTAAAAAATCACCCAGCGGAACTGGAGAAACTGTTAATGATTGCGTAAAAGAATAATAAAACAAAAAAAATAATTATGGGAAAATTTTTAGTAAAATTAGGATTAAAGATACAAGCTTGGTGGTGTTTATTTCAATGCTATTGGAACATGTTAGTATCAAAACTAATGTTTGATGTGGAATCGTGTCCGTACAAATTATGTAAATGTAAAAAATAATGACAGAGCAATTAAAATTATACGTTATAAATGCCTCTACTTTAGGAGTTACTACTTTTACTACTTTAGAGATGGGTTTAAAAATATTTTTATTAGCTATAACTATAGGATATACCATAACAAAATGGATAAATTTAAAAAAGAAAAAATAATGAAATACTTTAAACACGAAGAGTTTGATTCTAGTGACGAACCAGGTAGTGGTTTAAAGATGGATAAAGAAATACTATACATGCTAGATGCTGTAAGAAAAGAATATGGTAAACCTATAAAAATAAACTCTGGTTATAGAACTGTAGCTAGAAATAAAAAAATAGGTGGAGTTCCAGATTCCTCTCATTTAAAAGGACTAGCAGCTGATATATCTTGTAAAAACTCAAAAGATAGATTTACATTGTTAGGCTTGTTAATAGGTGCGGGTTTTAAAAGAATAGGTGTAGCAAGTTCTTTTATACACGTAGACATAGATAAAACAAAATCTCAGGATTTAATCTGGGTATATTAAATAAAAGTCAATGAAAAAAGGAGGATTAGCAAAAATAGTTAAAGAACTACAAGGGGCTTCGAAAATGCACTTAAAGCAATCTGAAAAGATTCAAAAGCATATTGAAGACATGGAAAGCCCAGCGCAAAAAAGAAGTGTTGAAGACGGAGCCGGTTTAACTCAAGCAGAGGTAGATGAATACAAAAGTGAAAATCCTGGAAGTAAATTACAAACAGCGGTAACTGGAGATGTAAAAGAGGGTAGTAAAGACGCTAAAAGAAGAAAAGCATTTTGCGCTAGATCAAAAAGCTGGGACGGCGAAAGAGGTAAAGCTGCTAGACGCAGATGGAAATGTTAAGAACAAAATATAAATAAAAAATTATAACAACTAAAAAAAACAAAATGAATTCACCATTTAAACAAAAATTTAACGATAAATCTCCTTTAGCACAAAAAAAAGCAATAGAAAGATTTGTATACAACCCTAAATCAGACGAATTAACTGAAACACAAAGAGACAGCTTACATGGAGTTGCTGTGAAAAACAATAAAGGATTTTATAGTCCAGAATTTGATGTATCTGTTGATGTAGAAGACGGAGTATTAACAAACATGAGAAACCCTAAGCATCCTGATTTTAAAAGCCAAATATATTCAGAAAAAGAATCTCCTTTAGATCAAAGACAATTAGGAAACAGAGGCGCATACGAAGATGCTAAACCTGGAGATTTAATAGACGAAACCGTTAACGATGAAAGTATTTACAAAAGCACTAATTCTGGAAAGGTTGGGCCTTTTCCAAACACGTATAATGTACAAGATATTAGCGAAATTCAAGAAGACGAAGACGGTCAGTTTATGGTTTCATTAGGTGATGACGAAGCTATTCAAAGCGGACCAAACTCAAATATTAGTATTGATGGTAGAGAAACAGTTAGAGATACATTAAGACCAGCAGTTGGTAGAAAGTTTTATAATCCTAAAAAATAAGGAACAAGATAAATAGGCGTACCATACCTAAAGTTCCTGTAACCGAAAAAGGGCCCTCATAACGAGAGCCCTTTTTTGATTTTAACCATCACACGCCAAGCAATCTTCATTCATTGCTGTGGCTGCAATATCGCCCCGTAAGACGCTTTCTGTTCTTGTGTAATATAAAGTCTTAACTCCTTTTTTCCAAGCTTCAAAATGTACCTTATTAAGCCATTTTGGTGTAGCAACACTAGGAAAAGCTAAATTTAAACTTACTGACTGATCTACATATTGTTGTCTTAATCCAGCTTGATTAACTAACTCTAGCTGATTAATCTCTTTAAAAGTTTTAAATACCTCCTTTGCGGGTGTTTCGTGGGCCATAACAACATCATTAAGCTCATCAATGTCTTGGACGCTACCACCATCAGCCAAGATTTTATTCCATATTTCTTCATTGTTTAGTTTATATTTTCTTAGTAATTTAACTAATGTAGGGTTTTTACGTATAAAAGTACCTTTAGCTGATTGCTCTGTAAACACGTTTGCTGCCCAGGGTTCTATGCCCGCCGAGACATTGCCACTGAGCTTACTATTGCTAACAGTGGGAGCAACAGCGCGAAGATGAGTATTACGCATACCAGTTCCAGAACACCATAAAGGTTCTCCGTAAGTCTCAGCCAACGCCATTGAAGCTCTTTCACTTTCAATTTTGATCTGACTAAATATTTTCCTAGTCTCAAACTGAGCAAGTAAACCTTCGAAGCTGATTCCTTTCTCTTGTAGGTACGAATGCCAGCCCAGTACTCCAAGGCCAAGCGCTCTGCCTTTGGTAGCTGAACGGATTGCGTTTTCAAATCCTCGTAAACCTTTAGCTCTCTGTATAAACTCTTCCATGACTCCATCGAGAAACCATATACTATCATAAATAAGGTTTGTACCTTTCCATTCTTCATACTTTGCTAAATTTAATGATGATAAGCAACATACAAAACTATGATTTTCATCAGTATGTAATGTTATTTCGCTGCATATGTTAGTCATATGTACCTTTAATCCATTTTCTTTATAAGCTTTAGGATTCTTCTTGTTAACGTTGCCTTTAAACATAATATACGGCTCTCCAGTTGCTTTTCGCTTTCTAAGTAATTTACTCCATCTATTTCTAGCTTTTGGATCCCCTTGTTCAAGCCTACGCATAAATTTATCACCAACAACTGCGCACTGATGTAGGTTAAGCGACTGTCTGTTAACA
>TARA_R110001583_G_scaffold24150_1_pt1 | contig 12388 bp, 12 predicted proteins | sample TARA_R110001583 | Tara Oceans TARA_R110001583 (sample SAMEA4398432) | marine metagenome | biome: Polar Biome; feature: [MES] marine water layer (ENVO:01000295) within the mesopelagic zone...; material: water (ENVO:00002006), including particulate matter (ENVO:01000060) such as...... | reverse complement strand
AAAACAAACAATCATGACAACACTAGTAAGAATTACAATCGCACTTGTTCTCACCCTTTTGCTTACCTCTTGTGGCTTTGACATTAACTTCGGAGATTTTGGCACAGGAGAAAAAGGAAACGGCGTAGTCGTCGAAGAAACTCGAGAAATTACTGAAGAGTTTACAGAAGTATCATCATCTGAAGGTATCTATGTTTTTGTAACCCAAGGTTCTGATTTTGACATATCTGTTGAAGCAGATGAAAATATCTTGGATTTGATAGGTACCGATATTAGAAACGGTAAATTAAAAATTCATGCAATAGAGAACATCGGTAGAGCTACCAAAAAGGTATATGTTACTTTACCGGCAGTTACTGGTTTATATGCATCAAGTGGTTCTCATTTAACTGCGGAAAATATGATACAGGCTGATAAATTACATGTTGACGCCAGCAGTGGAGCGATGTTAAATGCAAATGTAAAAGTGACGGACATGGAGATAGATGCCAGTAGTGGTGCTAATATTACACTTTCCGGTAACGCAAAAGAAGTGTATGTAGATGGCAGTAGTGGTGCTAATATTAAAGCAAACGACCTTATGACCCTAAGTTGTAATGCAGATGCCAGCAGCGGAGCCAACATTAGTATAGATGTTGCCAATAATTTAACTGCGGAAGCTTCTAGTGGTGGTAATATATCTTACAAAGGCAATCCGTCGGTACAGAAGAACAAATCGGTATCTGGTAGTGTACATAAGTATTAAAAATCATCAATCAACTTAACTTTAAAACCCACTGAATTATCAGTGGGTTTTCATTTTTTAGTCAGGTGCTAATATGTATATTAGTACCATGCAAGTACACTTAAAAAAATATACATTACCATTGAAGCATACGTTTAGTATCTCAAGAGAATCTCATGATTTTCAAGATACTATGATTGCTTCCCTTACCTTAAATGGTCAAACAGGTTATGGCGAGGCAACATCCAATCCATATTATAAAATCACTACTGAGAGCATGATGGCTGAAATTGGGGCCATTTCAGGAGAAATTGAAAAATTCGAATTTACCAAACCAGAAATATTCCATGGTTTTTTGGTAAACAAAGGCTTATCAAACTTTGCCATCTGCGCTTTAGATTTAGCAGCTCATGACCTTTATGGAAAATTACTAGGCAAGCCTTTATATGAAATTTGGGGTACAAATACCGAACATTATCCTATTACGAATTACACCATAGGTATTGCATCTATTGATGTTATGCTGGCTAAGATGCAAGAAATGCCATGGCCTATCTATAAAATAAAATTAGGCACAAGCGATGATGTAGCCATTGTAAGAGAACTCAGAAAACACACCGATGCTATTTTTAGAATTGATGCCAATTGTGCATGGACCGCGAAAGAGACCATATTTAATGCCCCAATTTTAAAAGAGCTTGGAGTAGAATTTTTAGAGCAACCGTTAAAAGCCGATAATTGGTCTGGTATGGAAGAAGTTATGCATCATAGCGTTTTACCTGTTATGGCTGATGAAAGTTGCATTGTAGAAAGTGATGTTGAAAAATGTGCACTTCATTTTAGCGGTATCAATATTAAACTGACCAAATGTGGCGGACTCACCCCTGCCCTACGCATGATACAAAAAGGAAAGGATTTAGGCATAAAAGTTATGGTGGGCTGCATGACAGAGTCTACAGTTGGCATCTCTGCCATAGCTCAATTAATACCACAATTAGATTATGTGGATATGGACGGGGCACTTCTTTTGAAAAGTGATATTGCCACAGGAGTTCAAATTGAACCTGACGGAAAAGTAATTTTTCCTAAACTTGCCGGTACCGGTGTACGACTATTAGAGTAATGATTACAATCGATGAATTTCCTGGTAGAACAATTAATGTAGACGGTAAAGACTTTCTATATTTTGGCGGTACGTCATATTTAGGTTTACAGACAGACCTAGATTTTCAGGAACTTTTTATTAAGAATATTAAAAAATATGGCACTTCTTATAGTGCGTCAAGAAAATCTAATATTCGCATTTCTATTTTTGACAAGACTGAATCCTACTTATCAAATTTAGTAGGTAGTGAAGGTTGTATTACCATGTCATCTGGGTATTTAGCTGGGCAATTGATTTGTGATTATTTTAGTTGTGAAGATTATCAATTATATTATGCTCCTAATACTCATTCTGCGCTATTTAGAGGACAACAATATATTTATCAAACCTGGCAGCAACTAGAAAAAGATGTTTTAAAGAACCGTGATAAAAAACATGTGATATTCTTAGATAGCATTGATTTTAATGGCAATAATTTTCCCGATTACAAACCTCTTCAAAAACTACCTTTAGAAGATGTAATTCTTATTATAGATGATTCTCATGGTATCGGCATTACCGGTTCTAATGGTGGTGGTAGCCTCAAATACTTGAAATCGTTAAAACCTAAGGAGTTATTAGTTACTTGTTCTCTCGGTAAAGGCTTTGGCATACAGGCAGGTGCAATTTTTGGTAGTGAGACCATGATTGATAATTTAAAAGAAACTCAATTTTTTGGTGGTTCTAGTCCGGCTACACCGTCTGCTTTAGCTACATTAATAGATGCTCATTCTATTTATTCAGAAAAAAGAGCATTGTTGAATCGGAACATTGCACTGTTCCTAACTCATTTTTCCAATCCATTGTCCTTCTCAATGTCTAAAGGACATCCTACCTTTAGCTTTAAAAATGAGCAAATGGCAGCTTTGCTAGAAGAAAATGGTATTCTAGTCACTAACTTTCGTTATCCTACTGAAGATGATGAATTAATGAGCCGTATTGTTCTTAGTTCGTCCCATACAAAAGAAGATATTCTTAAACTTAGTAAAATACTTAACACCTTAGTAATTTAGAATACTAAATAACGTGAAGATATTTTTACCATATTCTTAATTAATTGCTTTAAATTTTAACATATCCTAAATTTATTTCGTATCTTTTTAGTAGATATTCAACTGAAATATTAACTAAAACTCTTCACCATGAAAAAATTAATAGGATTGGTTTTATTAATGTTAGTCTTGGTTTCTGCCGCCTCGACCAATATAATCAACGAGAACTACATGCATACTATAGAAGGTACCTGGGAACTGGAAAGCTTTTATAATTATGATGGCCAACAAATTATCGATACCGTACCTACCACTGACGGGTATCGACAGGTGAAAATGTATTATAATGGCAAAATAATGTGGAGTCGGTATGTACCTGTTGACAAAATTGGAAGATTTGGTTATGGCACGTATAATATAACGGATGATAAACTTATAGAAACCATTGAATATGGAGATAATGAGATGATTATGGCTATGGATACCATGCGTATTTTTACTTTTGAACTTCAACTTAGCGATGATAGGTTCAGTCAAATAAGCCTAGATGAGGAAGGAAACAGAACGTTTTCAGAAAATTACAAAAGAATAGATTAGCTAATTTTTATTAAAAATAAAAAAACGCCGTTTCTTTCGAAACGGCGTTTTTTTTATAGCGTTATTTTACAACTATAAATTATACTGGTCTGCTACTGATTCTTCTACAGAACCAATAGAAGCTAAATAACGTTCAGCATCCAAAGCAGCCATACAACCGGTACCCGCTGCAGTTACAGCTTGTCTGTACTCTTTGTCTTGGGCATCACCACTAGCAAAAACTCCTGGTAAATTCGTCTTGGTAGATTTACCTTTCGTAATTAGATATCCTGTTTCATCCATATCTAACTGACCTTTAAAAATATCAGTATTTGGTTTGTGACCAATAGCGATAAATATACCTGTAATGGCTATTTCTTCTTTTACTCCCGTTAGGTTATTTACCATACGTAAGCCTTCAACTACCTGCTCGCCTAAAACCTCATCGACCTCTGTATTATAACGTATCTCGATATTCTTAAGACTATTTACTCTATGTTGCATCGCTTTCGAAGCTCGCATTTCACTTTTACGCACTAACATGGTTACTTTATTACAAATATTTGCCAGGTAAGATGCTTCTTCCGCAGCCGTGTCGCCCGCCCCAACAATGGCAACGTCTTGACCTTTATAGAAAAAACCATCACATACTGCACAAGCAGAAACTCCACCACCACGTAAACGTTGTTCACTCGGTATATTTAAATATTTTGCGGAAGCTCCCGTAGAAATAATTACGGTTTCAGCCTCTATTTGCTTTTCACCATCGGCAACTACTTTGTGAATACCTCCTTTTTCCTTCGAAAATTCAACTGAAGTAATCATACCGATTCTAACTTCGGTACCAAAACGTTCGGCTTGTTGTTGTAACTGCACCATCATTGAAGGTCCGTCGATACCTTCTGGATAGCCCGGAAAATTATCTACTTCTGTGGTGGTTGTCAATTGTCCGCCTGGCTCCATACCAGTATACATAACAGGTTTTAAATCTGCACGTGCAGCATAAATAGCTGCTGTATAGCCTGCAGGGCCGGATCCTATAATTAATGTTTTTACGCGTTCTATTTTATCAGACATAATATCAAGTGGTTCAATTATTAATCTCTAATACAAAAGTAGGTTTTTGAGTAAAAAACTTACAATTAAGTTATCAAAAGTTTTAATCGAGTCATTAGATAATCAGATACCTTATTAATAACTTTAATAAGGTAATTAAATATGTAAAAGGATTAAAAAATATATCATAGTAAACGAACCTTCACTGTATAAAATACGTAAGTATTGTAGGGACCATTATGTAATGCAAGATGAGAAAATTAAACTGTGCGATAGTTGAAGATTCAAATGTACAACGTACTTTGTTGGAACAGATTATACACAAAACTCCGAATTTAGAACTTCTATATTCCTTTACCAGTAGTACCGAAGCATTGGAAAAGATAAATTCATCAAAAATTGATTTATTGTTTTTGGACATTGAGATGCCCTTTATGAACGGATTTGAATTTATAGCCGGATTACAAATAAAACCACAAGTTATAATTACTAGTCAAAATTCGAACTATGCATTAGAAGCATTTGATCATAATGTTATTGATTTTCTCTTGAAGCCTTATAGTAAAAAAAGATTTGAAATAGCAGTAGGCAAAGCTATTATCAAGGTTAAAACTAGCATTAGAAATAAACCGGAAAGCAAATTGGTGATAAAACACAACTTAAAACAGGTTGAGCTTAACATTCATGCAATTCAGTGGGTAGAGGCTTTAGGTGATTATGTTAAGGTAATTACCCCAGAACGTAATTATGTAATATTATCTACTTTAAGTACTTTTCATAAAAAACTTGGTGATGATAAATTTGTAAGAATACATAAATCTTATATTGTTAACTTAAAAATGGTTGAACGATACAACCATGAGTTCATTGAAATTAAAGATAAAAAAATACCTATAAGTCGTACCAAAGGCATTGAGCTAGACCGACTTCTAAAGTGTGTGGAGTAATTTTGATTACTTAATTATTTCGTTAACATATTTACACTAGCTACTGTTCTGAAACCTGTATGCTCAAGAGAAGAATCCATACTAGAACCCATACGAGCAGATACTCTATAACTAGCACAATAAGAAGCACTGCATAAAAACGAGCCTCCTTTTATAACTTTCTCTTTTGCAAGTTGATTATTAGGTGTAAAAGGACTTGTTGCCCCTGTCGGATTGATTAAAATAGTGTTTTGACCGCTTACCTCTTTATAATAATTGGTATTGTACCAATCACTCGTCCATTCCCAAACATTACCCGCCATATCATAGAGCCCTAGTGCGTTTGCTGGATATGATTTTACAGGAGCACGTAATTCATATCCATCCGTTTTACTGTTGTCAACAGGAAATTGACCTTCCCACGTATTGGCTTTACTACTTAATACAGAAAGATCATTGCCCCAATTATAAACCGTACCGTACGAACCAGCCCTTGAAGCCAATTCCCATTCTGCCTCTGTTGGCAAACGTCTATTTGCCCAATCACAATATGCCAAGGCATCTTCATAGGATATTTGAACAACAGGATAATTGTCTTTTCCTTTAATATTGCTTTTTGGTCCATTTGGATGTTGCCAATTAGCACCAATCGTCCAATTCCACCACTGCGAAAAATCATAAAGATTTGCAACGGGAGATTTTGACTTTTTAAAGGTTAACGACCCTGGCTGCAAAATAGAATCATGCGGTTTTTCAGTACCTACTGGAACTTGTTTTTTTAATTCTTCCCAATCTATACCTTGTTCTGCAATGGTTACATATCCCGTAGCTTTTACAAAGTCAGCAAATTGTTTGTTGGTTACCTCTGTAGCATCCATAAAAAAGCCATCTACCATAACGTCAATAGTAGGTTTTTCATGATCCATTGCCATTTTATCAGCATCTACCGCGCCTTGTTCAAATGTGGCTCCAGGTACCCAAACCATTCCTTCAGGTGTAGTTACTCCTTCAGGTTTATCAACTACTAATATATGCTTCTCAACTTCAGCTGATACATGCTCCTGATCTATTACTATTACTGCTGTTTTCTTTTCCTTGGTTTCTGATTTACAATATGTCAGCGTTACCAGAAGCAAACCTAAACCAAGAGTTTTAATACTTTTTATCATGTGTAAATGGAACAATTTATTTTATCTAAAAACTTATGTGATATAAAACTAATTAGTTTATCGGACTAATCATACACTGAAAAGAAGGAATTTATAGAATACGAGTAAACTTGCTAATACAAAAAGAAGGAATATAATGTTCTTAGCAAATTATTTTTCTAACAATCCATTTTCAATGAGCGGTATTTGAAACCGTTCGGTTTCTGCCGTAGTATGCTCTCTTTTGAAGATTGCTGCTGCCCTATCCAAAATTTCTGGATGTTGTTCAGCTACATTTACTTTTTCTGTAGGGTCTTCCTTTAGATTATACAACTCTAAGGTTGGCTGTTCATCATCTTTTAAATGCTGACGTATAATCTTCCACTCCCCCATTCTAATGGCTACTTGACCACCATATTCAGGAAATTCCCAATACATAAATTCATGTTCGGTTTGATTTTTTTCTCCTAGCAATGTTGGCAAAATACTTATACCATCGGTTGGCATCGGTAGTTCAATATCTACTACATCGACAAAAGTCGCCAACATATCATACTGAACCGACGCATGGTCGCTCGTGGTTCCTGGCTTAATTTTTCCTGGCCAAGTAAAAAATGTTGGCACTCGAATTCCTCCTTCATACACAAACCCTTTTCCTTTGCCATATTTACTATCAAATGGTTTAGCACTATCAAAGAATTCGGGGTCGGCACCACCAGCATAACTAGGACCATTATCAGATGTAAACACAATCAGGGTATTATCATAAATACCTTCATCTTTCAATTGTTGTATCAACTTACCTACATTCTCATCAAAATAGGAAACCATGGCAGCATAGGCGGCATGTGGATTTTGGTGTGAAAAATAATCATTGCCTTCCCCTGATAAATAAGGCTTTTCTGGTCCGAATTTATCAATATAATAATCAACCCATCTTTGTGGTGCTTGCAATGCTACATGCGGAATCGGAGTTGCCCAATACAAGAAAAACGGATTGTCTTTATTTTGCTTAACAAAGCCCGTAAGCTCCTTAAACATTAAGTCAGGTGCATAATCTGTCAACGTATAATCTTTATAACTATTCGGGTCCTTTGGATCTGCGCCTTTTGTGAATGGTGTGCTAGGTGCAATCGTGTCATTCGCCAAATGGACTCTATTTCTGTTTTTGTATAAGTGCAACGGATAATAGGTGTGTGCCTGTCGTTGGCAATTAAAGCCATAGAAAAAATCAAATCCCATTTCATTGGGTATAGAATGTGTATGCGGAGCGCCTAATCCCCATTTACCAACCAAGCCTGTCGTATAACCATCATCTTTCAAGTAGTTGGCAATTGTTTTGGTACCTTTTGGTACAGGTCGCTGCCCTTCTAAGGTGGAGTCTTTAGCCATTGCTCTATAATCCCAAACATCACCACGTTCGTTCCACTCATCATTACCACGTATAAAAGCATTGCCTGAATGTTTTCCTGTTAAAAACATATATCGTGCTGGTGCACAAACCGGAGCACTAGAATAGTGTTGTGTGAAAATCATTCCTTCTTTGGAAAGGGCATCTATATTGGGGGTTTCTATTTTCTCTTGACCGAAAGCGCCAATTTCGGCGTAGCCTAAATCATCGGCTAATATGTATATAATATTTGGCTTTTGTACTACAGGTTCAATTACTTTCTTTTCTTCTTGACAGGAAAAAAGTTGTACAGTAACAAAGAGTAATAGAAATAGGTTTTTCATGTAGGTTGGTTTTCGTTGATTCGGCTTAAAGATACCTATTTTACTTATTTTGGATGCAAGACAAACCTTCTTAAAATGATATACTTATAAATAATACAAATGTCTTATTTACCTAAAATTTCGGTAATTAAACCTTTAAACATAAGTAGTCCCGTATCTATTAATTCATCTGGAAAGTCATAATTTGCATGATGCAAAGAAGGATGCTGTTCGCCAGCACCTAATCCGAAAATAGCACTTTTATAGTTTTGAGAAAACCACCCAAAATCTTCGCCAAATCTTAGCGGTGTTGGTTTTTTATTTAATTCAAATCCTTTTTCCGTAGCCACCTTTTCCACTAATTCAACACAGAATGCATTGTTTTCTGAAGCCGGAAAAAACTCAAACCAATTGATGTCATAACTCAATTGATGCTTTTTAGCCACAACATTAACTACATCTTTAATCTTATCTTCTAACTCGCTCATTAGTTGTCCGCTCCATGTTCGAATTGTATAGTGCAACTCTGCATGTTCAGGAGATATTCCGTAGGTTTTTTCACCGATATGCATACAAATAGGAGTCAATAAAGCAAAACCATCATTTTCAAAATTTGGATTAGCAAACGAGGATAATAGTTGAATTAACTCTGCCGCTGCTAGTGACGGATTTACTCCGTTTTCTGGTTCAGAGGCATGTGCTTTTTTTCCTTTCAATTGAATGCACAAACTTTGTACTGTGGCCGTGAAATAACCAGGTTTCACTAATATAGAATGTAGTTTCTCACCAGGTAAATTATGAAGTGCAAAAACATAATCTGGCGCAAGATTTGTAAACTTAGTATCTGCTAACATCTTAGCTGCGCCCTTTCCTGTCTCTTCAGCAGGTTGAAACAATAGTACTATACTTCCTTTTTTGAATTGAGCTTCTGCCAACCACATAGATAAACCTGCAACAATGGCCATATGACCATCATGCCCACATTTATGAGAAACACCTTTATTCTTAGATTGATGCGAGAAGGTATTTTCTTCTACTATTGGCAAAGCGTCTAACTCACAACGAATGGCAACGGTTGGTCCGTCATTTCCGAACTCATAGATTATTGCTACCCCTGTCCCACCGATATTTTCAATGATGTTGGTTGGTTGATAATCCTTTACAAACTCAACAATACGTTTTGCAGTGGTATGCTCTTGACCAGAAAGTTCAGGGTGTTTATGTAACTCTTTCCGAAGTACGACCAATGTTTCATTCATAGACCTAAATATAGCATTTCTAAAAATCAACAACCCTAGCTGTAAACCTTCATAATTTGGATTATCATTTGAAAATTACTTTGGCAAGCGTTGGTAATTCAATTACAATATGCAAGCTCATCTAATTAGCTTTTCTTACACTTTATCATATGAAAAGGATAGCTCTCAATCACTTCCGTTATTTCAACTAAACCGAATGCTCCGAATTCCTCCTCTATTGTTTCTTGGTCATAAAAGAACATGTTAACGCCACCGAAAATCTCAAATCTATCTTTACTTATAAATGTACCTTGATTATATATTGTTGCCTTTTTGGAGATGGTAGTAAATATCATATAACCTTTATCGGATAACTGATTATAACAATCTTGAAGTAGCTTCTTTCGCTCTTCTTTATTCAATAAATGAATTAATGCGTAGCAGAATATGCCGCTATATTTATTACTATCAAAAGGCATTTCCGTAACCGAACCATGGTAAATTGTAAGGTTGTTTCCGAAATGGTTTTTCGCTAATTCAATGGCTGTTTTAGAGATTTCAATACCTGTGACCCGTATCCCATTATCGGTAAATACCTTGGCGTTTCGACCATAACCAATTCCTGGAATCAAAATGTTGGTCACGTTATTTGCAACGAAAAGATCCTTTGTTATAACCGCAGATTGTGCAGGTTCAAATCCCCACATTTCTTGCTTGTCTTTAAATGCTTCTTCCCAAAATTCTGCCATTTTGTACGGACTCTTAAATTTGTTTACTTCTTGTATTTAGTTACAAAGCTACAGGGCCTTTTTATCATTTTCATAAATCTCAATTGCCTTTACATAATTTATGGAACCCTTCATGGTCATATCATGCACAAAACCATCTAGTTCAGGGTGACTTTTGCTTATCCAATTTACTAAAGAATCTCTTTCATTTACCCAACTTTCCCAATCAGTTGCTATGTATTCAAAATCTTCGATTTTTGAAATTTTACCAGATTCGAATGAGATTTTAAACTTGCATGTAAGCGGATTGTTTTTTAAAAACTCATTTTTAATTGACTTTGATGCTACGGTGGCAAAAACTAGATTATTCTTCTGTTCTAATTTAAGAATGTTATACGTTGTTTTAAAAATGGAATCCCACTTAAAGTGTTCATAAAAACTTTCGTTATTAAAAGGCATTACGTAATCTCCTCCAATAATTGTAATGCTATCGCTTATAACTGTTTTTATTTCATTGTAGTCACCTGAATCGAAAGCATTGTAATAGGTAGTGACGACCTCTTTATGCTTAATTTTGGGTCGTTACATCCTATTACAAAATAAAAAAAGAGTAGTATGAGAAAGGTGTTTTTCATTGGAGGTTTTCCTTTTTAGAACTCTAATATTTCAGAGATTAAGGTCTTATATTCTTGAACCTTCTTATCAGTTCTCTTCTGAAATTCAATCCATAATAATACTCCGACTGCAAGTAAAATCCCGCCAGAGATAAACATCAAAAGACTGTTATTTGTCCCTAAAATTATCGTTATAAGTAAACCAAAAAATAACAACACATAAGTGAATATTATCAACGCCATTAAAAAGTGTAGCGTAAAAGAAATTTCTACATCAGTCTCATTTTTAATAGCTGTTTTTGATAATCTTCCATTTACAATAATGTAATTAAGGAATAGCATATACCACGCATAAAGAATCTTTTTGCGTACTTTAAATGTTACTGAGTTATTCTTTTTACAATTCATATTGAAAACCAAACCATCGACAGCCCCAAGTGCGGATTCTAATTTATCACCAATCTCTTTAGGGTTACTTTTTACTTTAAAATTCCATGCTTTCATAATATTATGTATTAAACACTTGCTAATGTCTCGGATATTAGTAGTGGCGTAGGACAGTACTTAACTCTACAAGTATACAGCAAACTAAAAATCTACTAGGATTTTCATAAGTAGTCGAGAAAAAGTAACTACTTACAGCCTTTGTTGGTAAATGTTATTATTTTTCAATCGTGTAATTCTCTATTATTGATGTCACATTTTCAGTTTTTTTCCATTCAGTTGGTCTCTCAAAATCCTGTTCAGATTTTAAAACCTGAGCATTTGGGTAATTATTTTTTATATCTTTCCAAGTAGTATCTTTCCACTTGCTATTATCCATTTCAATAAGTTTTACATTTTTTAGAGGTCCAGATACAGCTTTCCCAATTAAAGGCCACCAAAGGCTTTCCGTTTCCCTATCCCAAAAGACAAATCCATCTAATCCGTTCCATACATTTTTATCATAATATGTGTAACCACTTAAAGCAAATGTCAGTTCTTTTCCTCCATAGTTTCTATCGTAAATAGCTCCTAAATCAGCTAAAATGCAGTAAACTGCCATTATTGGTTGTCCGTCTAAAACATCATTCACAATTTCGTGTCTCGTCAGGTCTTTAACAGAATAAGCTTTAATGTCATTTCCAGAATGGGCTAATAAAAACCTAGTACTATCTGCCCAAATTTTATTCGCTTCGCTTACTGTAATGAATTCTGGTTTTAATAAAGCTGGAAATTTTTCACGCCCAATTCCGTAATGAAACTGTTCATCTTTAAGTAAATAATCGGTTATGTCAAAATGTTGATTTTCATTTTCACCACCATAAAGCATTCTCTTGCCGTCGACTTCAAAAAACTTACCATTTTCGATTGCTACTGGCCGTTCCTTTTTAACAACTTCTTGGTTGTCTTTAGCTTTAACATCTTCTTTTTTCTTTTCTTCTTTACACCCTATTAAAAGTATAGTAAGAGATAAAATAATAATTTTTTTCATATTACTTTTATAATGTCACGTCCTAAAATACGGCTACAGATTAATATTAGTTTTA
>TARA_R110001583_G_scaffold114155_1_pt1 | contig 12395 bp, 10 predicted proteins | sample TARA_R110001583 | Tara Oceans TARA_R110001583 (sample SAMEA4398432) | marine metagenome | biome: Polar Biome; feature: [MES] marine water layer (ENVO:01000295) within the mesopelagic zone...; material: water (ENVO:00002006), including particulate matter (ENVO:01000060) such... | reverse complement strand
TAACTGGTGATCAGTGTGAACCTTTACTAAGCTGCCAAAAACAGCCTAATCCCTGAAACACTATCAAATAATTTTTGACAATATGACGATTGACGACCTTAAAGTGATCCTCAAGGTGGCCGAGTTTCGCGGCATTACCGCCGCCGCGACGAGTCTTGACATGCGCACCGCGACCGCCAGCGCGGCGGTGAAAAGAGTGGAAAGTGCACTGGGTGTGGAGCTTTTTGTCAGAACAACGCGGCAACTGAGGCTCTCCAGTGCGGGGGAGAAATACCTCCCGCAGTGTGAGCAGGCGCTACATATGCTGGAGCAGGCACGTCATAACATTCTGGGCGACCAGGATTCGGTGGAAGGTGAGCTACGCCTTGCCGTATCCTCTGATCTAGGGCGAAATCGTGTGCTGCCCTGGCTGGATGACCTTATGGAAAACCACCCGCACGTCAGCCTGCGCGTCAATATTAGCGACAGTAACATTGACTTCTACAGAGACTCCGTCGATATGGCCTTACGCTACGGCTCACCCGACGATGCCGGCCTGTATGGTTTCAAAATCTCTGACGTACCAGGCATCCTCTGCGCAACGCCGGCGTACCTTGAGCAGCATGGAACGCCCCGCCACCCACACGACCTGGCATCTCACAACGGCCTGTTCTATCAATTACAGGACATTCCCTACGATATATGGACATTCACCCGCGGCGACCAACAGTTTAAGGTAAGAATGCGAGGTGACCGTACCTCCAACGATGGCGACCTGGTACGTCGCTGGTGTGTAGCTGGAAAGGGATTCGCGGTTAAATCCTGTCTCGATATGTCTGATGACCTGCTGACCGGTCGGGTGGTCAGCGTCATATCCGAATTTCGACCGCGCGTCACGGAGCTGTGGCTCATTTGCCCCAGTCGCCAATCCATCACGCCTGCGATGCGCCTGCTAAGGGATTATCTGCAAATGAAATGCGCCACCATTTTGAACGACCTGACAGAAAAAGGGATTCTGTCCAAAGATTCGATCAGCTGAAGGACACGAACGCACCAAAGCGCTAGCTCAGGTGCTAATCCGAGAACGGTATATCGGCACTTTCGATCGAAAGCGGTGATGAATTTGAGTGGTCACTCATATATAACTTGAGCGATCACTCAAGTTAGGTTAAGGTAAGACCGTTGAACTCGCTTTTGTATAACGCCACCCTTTATTGAGCGATCACTCAACCAAGGGGGCGTCAAACCAATGCGAGTCATATCACATTCGCCTTACTACAAGGAGCCACTCCATGGCCAAGTTTACCCTTCACGATCAGCAAAGTGCTCCTCAAGAAAGCCAGGACCTGCTCGACAAATCCGTTAAAGCCTTCGGTATGATTCCGAGCCTGCACGCGGTTATGGCCGAAGCGCCCGGGCTGCTTGAAGGATATCAACGGCTTCACCAGCTATTTTTGGACAGCAGCTTCGATGACGAGGAAACCACCGTCGTGTGGCAGACCATTAACGTTGAACATGCTTGTCACTACTGCGTGCCTGCTCATACCGGCATCGCCAAAAATATGAACGTTGATGATGCCATTACCGAGGCGCTGCGTAACGAAACACCGCTACCGACAGATCGGCTGGAAGCTCTGCGTGACTTTACACTTGCCATCGTTCGTGGCCGTGGTAACGTCGATGACAGCACCGTGGCCGCATTTCTGGAGGCAGGCTTCACCAAGCGTCAGGTTCTTGAGGTCATTCTTGGTTTGGCTCAGAAAACCATGAGCAACTACACCAATCACCTCGCCGACACGCCGATAGACAAGCCTTTCCAGAAATTTGAGTGGCACAAGGCTGGGTAATCAGACAACAAGTCGGAAGCGGTTAATCACCGCTCCGACTTGTGGCTGTTTGAACTAACCTGGAAATAGGGCCTGCATCATGTCGAACACCAAGCAATATGAACCACCACGCGTCTGGACCTGGGACGCCGAGAATGGCGGGGAATGGGCCAAAACCAACCGCCCCATCGCCGGCGCTACACATAAGGCGACGCTGCCACGTGGTAAGCACCCTTTACAGATCTATTCGCTGGGCACACCTAACGGCCAGAAAGTTACCATCATGGCCGAAGAGCTATTGGCCATCGGTGAAACGGGAGCAGAATACGACGCTCACCTGATACGGATTGGCGATGGCGAGCAGTTCTCCTCGGGCTTCGTCGAGGTAAACCCAAACTCGAAAATCCCCGCACTTTTTGATACGGACACCGGCAGCCGGGTCTTTGAGAGCGGCTCGATCCTTCTCTATCTGGCGGAGAAGTTCGGGCATTTCCTCCCAAAAGATGCAGCTGCACGTACCGAAGTACTGAACTGGCTGTTCTGGCTGCAGGGTTCAGCGCCCTATCTGGGCGGTGGGTTCGGGCACTTTTATGCTTACGCGCCCGAAAAGTTTGAATATCCGATCAATCGTTTCACCATGGAAGTGAAACGCCAGATGGATGTACTGGATCGGGAGCTCGCCGAGCATCGTTATCTCGGTGGAGACGAATACTCCATTGCCGACATAGCCACCTGGCCGTGGTATGGCAATCTGGTGCTGGGCGAAGCGTACGGTGCTGGTGAGTTCTTGCAGGTCGAGAGCTACAAAAACCTCCGGCGCTGGGCTAAAGAAATCCTTGAGCGCCCGGCTGTTCAACGTGGTCGCATAGTAAATCGTACTTCGGGAGAGCCTTCCGAGCAGCTACATGAGCGCCATGACGCCTCGGATTTTGATCTGAAAACTCAGGATAAACTGGCAACGGAAACGACAGTCTGAACAACCTGTCCGAGTGAAAGCCTGCTCTCAGCCGTCATAGCAATGAGAGCAGGCAAATACGCACTAAACATCAGATTGTGTCTGCAACCTCTTCAGCGCGCATCGCTTCCAGGGACTGGGCCATGTCTTCCGCGAGCGCATGTACGGTCGCACTATCTACGTCACGCTGTGCAAAAGCCCGCAACCCCATTATCTCCGCCTGCAACCGCCGACCAAGTAGAACGGGATCAAGCCGACTATTCAGTTCCCCGGCCCTTTGGGCTGCAGAAAAGCGATCAATAAAGAGCACTTCCATACCCGCCAGCAACTCTTCAGCCTTATCCCGAGCGGCTTGTTCTCGTTCGCCGAGCTCCAGCAGGCTTTTAACCAGCATGCATGCACGGCTTGGCAACTCCTTATCACAAATCCCACCGAGCCCACGCAGATAGGCCGCCAACCCTGCCAAAGGTGATTCGTAAGCTTGAAACGTACGCTCCAGTTCTACCAGACCAAGGCGGGAATAGCGCTCCAGGGCCTCCTGGAAAAGCCCATCCTTACTGCCAAAGGTGGCATAGATACTACCCGGCCGCATATCGAGGGCCTTTTCCAGATCCTTCAGCGAGGTGGCATGAAAGCCCTTCTGCCAGAACAGCTGTAGGGCTCGTTCCAGAGAGTCTTGCCGATTGTGGATTGATGCACGCGCCATAAGCCATTTCCAGTGTTTTACAGGGCCGCAATACAACGCGGCGATAAACTTGAATGATTACTCAATTTTATCTTGAGCGATCACTCACGTCCAGCTACAGTCGAAAAGATAATCCATCATTCAGACAGCCGCTTGTATCCGCCGTAACCGAAAGAGGATGTTCTATGCCACACACAAAATTTCCGCAGATTATCGTTTTCGATGTTAACGAAACGCTTCTTGATATAACGACCCTCGAACCATTGTTTGATCGCGTTTTCAGTGATAGACGGATCCTGAGAGAGTGGTTCGCCCAGTTGATCCTCTACTCGCAAACAATGACTCTATCCGGCATCTATATACCCTTTGGTGATCTCGGCGTGGGAACACTGCGGATGGTCGCCGATATTCATCAGGTGACCATCGAAGAGAGTGATATTGCGGAGCTGAAGGAACGGATGAGTACAATGCCGGCCCATCCAGACGTCATACCGGCCCTGACCCGATTGCGCGACGCCGGGCTCCGGTTGGTGACACTGACCAACTCCGCCAGCGGAGCTTCGCCTACTCCAATGGATAAGGCGGGGTTAAGTCATTTTTTCGAGCGAACCTTCAGTGTCGAGACAACAAGCAAATTCAAGCCATCGCCCGAAACCTATCACCTGGTAGCAAGGGAGCTGTCAGTCGAAACGTCAGATCTGTGCCTCGTAGCGTGTCACCTTTGGGATACGATAGGCGCTCAGGCCGCTGGCTGCCATGGTGCCTTTCTTACCCGGTACGGCAACGCCATGCTGCCGGCACCTGGTGTTCCGGTTCCGGATCTTGTTGCATCAGAACTGACCGTTCTCGCCGATCAGATTATCGGCCGTCAGTAAGCACCCTCACTGTAAATCAGCTCGTAGCTGTGACTATAGATCTCCACAATGTTTCCAAAGGGGTCTTCCATGTAAATCATGCGGTAGGGCTTCTCACCAGGATAGTAATAACGCGGCTTCTCCATGCGCTTCTTGCCACCGGCCGCAACGATGCGGTCGGCAAGTTCTTCAAGGTTCGGATCCTGTACGCAGAAATGGAAGATGCCGGTTTTCCAGTATTCGAAGTTATCCTCCGGATTCGTCTGGTTTTTGAACTGGAACATCTCAACGCCAATCCGATCACCGGTAGACATGTGAGCAATGCGAAAGCTTCCCCAACCTTCGCCAAACACTTCGGTGCACATCTCACCAATGGCGCTGTCGTCCTCAACGATTTCGGTCGGCGCCATGATCAGATACCAGCCCATAACCTCGGTATAAAATTTGACGGCCTCTTCCAGATTGGGAACTGAAATACCTATGTGGGAAAAATTTCTGGGATAAACGTTATTCATGTCCTGCACTCCTGTTTGAACGTAAAGACAGGTTACAATCAGATTCTGATTACGTAAAATTATCATTAATTATGATTATGAGTTCGAATTGTAATGATTAACACCACATGGTTACGCAGTTTCTGTACTCTCGTAGAAGTAGGTCACTTCACCCGCACAGCCGAACGCCTGCACATGACGCAATCGGGGGTTAGCCAGCACGTACGAAAACTGGAAGATCAGCTGGAAACTGCCCTACTGTTCCGGGAAGGCAAACAGTTTTCACTCACGGACGCGGGCCAGCGCCTGTACGCCGAAGGGCGCACCATTATCCAGGCCCTGTCGAACCTGGAGCAGAGAGTAGCCGACGATCCCGCGTACGAGGGGCTGGTTCGGGTGATGTCTCCCGGAAGCGTGGGCCTCAAGCTGTACCCTCACCTTCTTGAACTGCAGCGCCAGTACCCGAAGCTTGTTATTGATTACAGATTTGCGCCGAATACGGATATTGAACGGGCTATCTCCGACGACAGGATCGATATCGGATTTATGACCAGCGCTTCGACTCTGGAGGACGTGAGCTGTCAACCGATTGCCAAAGAATCGCTGCTACTGGTGACGCCTGCAGATGTTGTTGAGCCGAGCTGGGAGGCGTTAACCAAGCTCGGGTTTATAGACCACCCCGATGGCGCCCATCACGCTGGCATGCTGCTTGGTGCCAACTATTCTGAGTTTCAGCACAGCAATCTCTTTAAGACGAAAGGGTTCTCGAATCAGATCGGTTTGATTCTGGAACCGGTGAGTATGGGGCTGGGCTTTACAGTATTACCGGCTCACGCGGTTGAGGCCTTTCAGAACCCGCAGCTTGTCAGGATCCACCGGCTTGCTGTTCCGGTTAATGAGACGCTTCATCTTGCGGTTCGGCGCGAGAGGCCCTTGCAGAACAGGATGAATACGGTGATTGCAGAAACCAGGAAGTGCCTTCAAATCCCCTGCCTGAAATAACGTCGAAATCAGCTACTGATCTATAGTTCTCTGGAGCTTTCGCGCCCGGTCACTGGCAGTCGCTCTGTCTATGCCTCCTGAATCTGGAAACGGGCAATCAGGGCTCTTAGCGATTCTGACTGCTCACGCAACTGCTCGCTCACTGTCTTCGTGTTGCCAATATGCTGCTCCAGAGCCTGTGAGCTTTCTCCAAGCGCATCCGCACGCCGCCCCACACGGCCAATCTCATCACGTTGAACATTAATCGCCTCGTCTACGTCATTGGTAAAATGGCTGAGGTTATCAAAGGTTTGTTTAAGCGCCACGAGGTGGGTCTTGAGCGTTCCCAGCGTCTCCCGATTGGTATCACCGGCTGCCCGGGTCTCATCCAGAAGGCCATGGGCACTATCAACTTGGGTAACCAGCTCACCAACCCACTGACGGATCTGATGGGTGGATTCACCGGTGCGGCGGGATAGGCTTCGCACTTCATCGGCAACGACAGCGAATCCCCGCCCCTGCTCTCCGGCGCGGGCCGCCTCAATGGCTGCATTCAGAGCCAGCAAGTTCGTCTGTTCAGCGATGTCCGCGATCACACTAATGACCTGTTCGATCTTTTCACTGGAGCCACGAAGTGCCTCAATCGCTCCTGTCACGCGATTGATCACCTCAACCGCATATTCAGCAGCTTGCTCACTCTCTCGCAGCTGATTCTGAACATCTTGGTTGCCTTTGACGGCATCCGTAACCTGCGTCCGGGAAATCTGTGCCGATTGCTCAATCTGGCTAGCGCTGTCGGTAATAGCACCCATTGATGAAACCACATCGTGGATCTGACGGTTGTTATGCTGCGACGAGGCCAGCACTGCATCAGCCTGCTCATCCAGGTTGGCTGAACGCTGCTGTAGTGCCGTAGCAGCGCCTGTGACGTCCCCCACGAACAGCTTGAATTTTTCGATCAGACCGTTGATTGCCAATGCCACAGCGGTTACTTCATCGCGCCCTGAAACCGGCAGTGGTTTGGAAAGGTCTGAAGCGGCCTCCATGGATCGGAGGCGCTCTGCGATCAACTGAAGCCTTGTGGTTACCGTACGGCGCAGCCAATACGTTAGCAGCAGGATGCCAAGCAAAACGACGAGGGAGCCTCCGAGCAACAAGTACTGTTGCTGTTCGAGAAATTCGATCAGCGAGACAGACCCTGCACTGGCCTCTTGGCGGCCGACCAAGCGCCGAGCATCAATCTCTTCAAGCATGGGATCAAGTGCCTGGTAAAGCTGAAAGTCCACGACTTTACCGGCCGAATAATAGCTCGCCTCATCGATTGGCCCTCTCAAAGCAAGAAGCAGACCCAGAACCGCCTGGTGGGTTTCCATGTTCTTCTCTGCCCAACCTTGCAGGCGCGGGTTATCACGTACTGACTGCCATTGTGCCTTTATCGTCGCCGAGGCTTCCTCGAACTGTGCGTTGACCTCATCCCACAGCAACAGCTGGGCTTTAATCTTGTAGGCAAGATCCTTGAGTTGGCGATGGCTGCGATCAAGATCGGTCAGCAGCCAGACATCCGACATTTGCTCCCGCACGAGTCGATCCGTCGACTCCTCGGCTTCCCGCACCACCGACATAGACAGCCATGCCAGACCGGTAAGAGCAATCAAACAAAACCCGGAAAACACCACCAATCGCTGACGAACCGTAAGGCACATAACGTGAACTACCTCTGAATAAGTTCACGGTGATCGTAAGTCATGATCATGACAGTTTTGCTGCAATGGCGAGCGAGCAAGAGTGTAGCGCTTGAAAGCGATCAATAAGCGCGTCCAGGAACACAGCCTAGTTGACCCGTTCCCGACGCAGATAAGATTTTCGGCTCGATGAATGCTGAGGGATCAGGCCGGCTTGATCCATCGTATCGAGATCCAATACGGAGATAACACACTGGCTGGTGTATCAAGTCATTTGTCCGGCGGATGCTTCAGGATTTATCCGCAGGGATAAGGATTTAAACAATTCACCCTAAAGCGTTCATTTTACGCCTGTATGCCGAATCCAGTCGTCAGGAGAACTGTGTCCGATTGGGGTCAGTTCAGTCCGCTTATAAGCCTTCCTTGACCCGCACAGCGAGTACGTCGTAAGTCGCGCCGTGCAAAATGCTGTTGGCCGTTGACCCCAGCATTAACCGCTGAAACCCCCGGCGGCCATGACTGCCGATCACAACCAGGTCGATGTCGTGCTCTTTTGCCAGCGAGTCTATTTCGATTTGCGGATGACCGACCGTAACAATTACCTGGCTTGCTTCAACATTGTACTGATCAGCGTAAGCCGCTAAGCGCTCTTTCGCAGCTGTATTCAATTGATCCTGATACTTGGCCATATCCATCACAACATCGCCGCCATAGGCGGTGCCAACACGCTCAACTACATGGACAACCAGCAGTTCCGCGCCATGATCCTGACGTAAACTGACTGCCGTTTCGAGAACTTGCTCTGTTTCTTCGGAGAGATCAATCGCCACCAGTATTTTACGATACTTAGCCATACCCTGCCCTTTCTGTTGTAAGCGAACACCGTAAGGTTATTATTAATATAGGCTACCAGCTGGAACCAACCACTGATTAAGATCAAGTTCGTGACTCTTGGAAAGCCTCAGACTCACTGGGTTTCCGATTTTTGGTGTTGACGCAATAGATCAATGAACGCCAGCTCATTCAGCACGGGCACTCCGAGTGCTTTCCATTTTAAACAGCTTTGAGCCGGCAGCCTCACCAGCAACCACACGGGTGGTTTTTTGGTATGCTACCCGCCACATTCAAGTAATCTTATTAGCACAAGAGCCCACTAAAAGGCTTCAAGCATCTGGAGATTCCATGCCACCGCAGTTCCTGAACGATTCTGGCGACAAGCTCGAAACGTCACTCTCTTTTCCGGCCGACCTTTCAGTCGGGGAAGTCGTTCAGCCGGATATTCTGTACTGCTCTCCTGACACTCAGCTCAACGAGGCTGCGGCAGCAATGCAGGAGCGCCACTGTAGCTCGATTTTGATTATGGTAGACGGGCACCCCGCTGGTATTTGGACAGAACGCGATACGCTTTCCATCGACTTCGAGGATCCATCTCAGTTCACCCGCCCCATTGGCCAAGTGATGAGCAAGCCCGTTGCCACTATCCACTCTAATACGATGCTGCGATCTGTGGCGGCCCTATTCCAACAGAATAAGCTGCGGCATTTTCTTGTTGTGGATGATGATAACAAGCTTTTGGGGATCCTATCGCAAACGGACGTGGTGGAGCACCAGGTGTTAGAGCATTATTTGCATCTTCGCACCGTTGGCTCTGTCGTTCGTAAGAGCACTCCCCGACTGTCAGCGGAATCAACGCTGATGGATGCTGTGCGCAGAATGCAGCAACGGTCAACGGATGCCATTTTGGTGTCCTACCCTGATGACAGCTACGGCATCCTTACCGAGCGCGACCTTGTGCGTTTGATTGCCCAACGGCCGAGCAGCCAGAGTATCGGGGAATCGGCTAGCAGGCCATTACAAAGCCTCCCTCATGACATGAGCTTGTACCGGGCGCGCAATTTTCTTACGGAAAGCGGAATTCGACATGTGGGTGTTACCAACGACACTGGGCTGCTTGGCTTGGTGAGCTTCAGCGAAATAATGTCGGATATCGAGGTCGCTTATGTGCGCGAACTTCAGGACGCTCTTCAGGTTCGCGACTGCGCACTCTCTACCTCACGCCGTAACTTGCAACTGGCCGAGCGCATTATTGAAAACACACTGGAAGGCGTCATCATCACCGATCTACGTGGCCGCATCCTGAGTATTAACCCGGCATTTACTAGAATAACCGGTTACACAGAAGCCGAAGTTATTGGCAAAACACCGGGGATTCTTAGTTCCGGCCGTCATGGTGAGAGCTTTTATCTAAATATGTGGCGCGATCTGAACGCGCACGGGCACTGGCAAGGTGAAATCTGGAATCGTAAGAAAAATGGAGAGCTCTTGCCGGAATACCTCAGTATTACCGCCATTCATGGCGAGGATGACCAAGTCAGCCACTACGCTGCCATGTTCAACGACATTACCAAGCTCAAGGCGAGTGAAGAAAGTATTCGCAACATGGCCTATCGCGATCCGCTCACGGACCTGCCAAACCGGCGACTGCTTGATGACCGTCTGGATATGGCTATAGCGCAGGCTCACCGCCACGGGACGCTTGTCGGTGTCATATTCATTGACCTCGATCATTTCAAGCATGTGAACGACAGCCTGGGTCATGGTGCCGGTGATGAATTGTTGGTTGAGCAGGCGCGGCGACTGGAGCGCTGTGTGCGAGAGAACGATACTGTCGCCCGGTTGGGCGGCGATGAGTTTGTCATCGTTCTCAGCGAGCCAGAGAGTATCGAAAGTGTTCATCAAACGGCAGAGCGTGTTATGGAAACCATGCGTACTCCGTTGTCGATCCAAGGTCGGGATCTGGTGCAGACCTGCAGCTTGGGGATAAGCGTCTATCCGGAAAACGGGCTCGACCGGGAAACGCTGCTGAAACATGCCGATGCAGCAATGTATGAAGTCAAGAGTAACGGTCGTGATGGTCTGAGTGCTTGTGCTCCAGCCACGCACCTCCATTCAAGTGATCACCTGACCTTGATGCTCAACCTGCGCCAAGCGCTGGATAATGGCGAGATCGAGCTCTACTATCAGCCGCTCATGGATAGCTTTGGTCGACTGGAGGGCGCTGAAGCGTTGCTGCGCTGGCACCATCCTGAGCATGGATTTATACCCCCCGACAGTTTCATTTCCCTGGCCGAAGAGAGCGGCTTGATTATTCCCATCGGCGATTTCGTTCTTCGCCAGGCCGCAGAGCAATTAGCGCGCTGGCATGATCAAGGCTTAATGCTGCCTGAGATCTCGATAAACGTATCGGGGCGACAGTTGCGCGATCATAGCTTCATCGACCGCGTCAGAAAAACTCTGGAAATAAACAGGATAGCGCCAGCGCAACTGGTTTTTGAGCTGACCGAGAGCGTCCTCATGGACACGGTAACTGGCGCACGCTTGCAGGACCTGAAGGATCTGGGTGTCTCGCTTGCCCTGGATGACTTTGGTACCGGCTATGCAGCGCTGATTTACCTGAGGCGCTTTCCTTTAGACCGGCTGAAGATAGATCGCAGTTTTGTCCGTGACATGCTTGATAACGCCCCTGATGCTGCGATTGTTTCTGCGCTAATCAGACTGGCTAAAGAACTGCATTTGCAGGTGGTTGCCGAGGGCGTGGAAAAAAGCTCCCAGTTCGAAGTATTGCGCAACTACGGTTGCGATCTTTTCCAAGGGTATTTATTTGCACCCGCATTACCGGCAACCGAGTTTGAGGCTCGATTTCTGATCTCAGAGCAAGAGCCAGAATATTTGGTGACGTGAGCACGATATCACTCACGAACGCGATACTAATGAGGCCAGGAAAATCCTGACTCTGCCCAAAAACGAAAAACCCTGATCTTCTCTAAGAAAATCAGGGTGTTAATATGGCGGAGAGAGAGGGATTCGAACCCTATACGCCGAGTGGACAAGGACGGATACCAGAGTAATATCAATGGGATAGAAATTTATCACCGGACGTAGCCGGACTGTATAGGACACCGGTTCGTCCCAATTTTGCCCCAAGATCCAACCCGACCCGCAAAAATTAAAAGCCTGAATCCGTTCCATTTTCAGAGAAAGTTCAAAAGTTAATCATCAGCCATCAATGGCCAGATACTAGTATATTTTAGCCCATCGCCACAGAGAGTTAAGCGGAGCTTAAGGTGCCATTCAAGGCGCTAGTCTTACGATCGGTCCTCATCCTTCCGGTCTTGCAAAGTCGACTTCGATGCTAAGCCCCCTGGCAGTTCCCGTCGTAAATCACATTCAGTGGCTCCGGCTTCTCGCAGCAGTGAGATTATCATATAGCGTTCTCTCTCAGAACCCCCTGACCGCGGCAAAGAAATTGCATTCTCTATACTGAAATTATTTCTTGGCGACGAATTCGCCTAATTTATGATCGGTTTGATTACTGGGTATTTGATATAACAGATCAAGGGCTCAAACCAAATTCATCAGCGCTTTCGCAGGTACAGAAAGTTACACGTAAAACATTGAAAATTATTGTTTTTAAATCGATAAACACCTTAAATTTCGGATAAGATGCGTGTGAATTCACCTATACGATGCTGCCTCCCCGTTTCCTAAATACAAGGAATTACTTGTGAAAAAAATCATTCTCTTAAGTGTATTTTCCTTCATTAATTTTTTTTCTCCAAACCTATTCGCGAGTCAGCCTACTTATCTTTGCAAAGCAGATCACGCGGCAGGATTTGTAATGAACCAGCGTTCTGGCTGGACAGGCTTTAACGAAAGGGATGGAACCGAATTTCGGGTTCACTTCGACGAACGGTTTGGCTTGGAAGCTGAAATAAAGAGCAAGTCAGGCTGGACTCAGTGGACCCCGATGAAAGAACATTCCTCAGCTTATTGGACCGACGACGGGTCTCTCGGCTTCAATAAATTTACCTTCGCGACGAGAAACTTAAGGTTCTATGCGGCCTATACAGGTGGCTATTTAAACGGCACGGACAAGACC
>TARA_R110001583_G_scaffold73469_1_pt1 | contig 12403 bp, 9 predicted proteins | sample TARA_R110001583 | Tara Oceans TARA_R110001583 (sample SAMEA4398432) | marine metagenome | biome: Polar Biome; feature: [MES] marine water layer (ENVO:01000295) within the mesopelagic zone...; material: water (ENVO:00002006), including particulate matter (ENVO:01000060) such as...... | reverse complement strand
CGTGCTTCCCAGTTCAATAACATCCATCGCGATGTTTTCTTTAGTCTATGTATCTTTGCAGTATAAGGTTATTTCTACTGGCTACCTCTATCTTGATTTAGTTCTGTACATCACTTTGGGAGGTTTTTTTCAGCTGGCAGTGCTGTGGGTATGTTTTAGACGTTACTTTTTGTCTTCACTTAATGAGTTAAAAGCATTAAAAACGAATAAAAAATAACGGCGAAGAGTATTTTTTATTACTCCTCAGATAAAAAAACCTGCCATGCATTTTTTATCTTCACTCTAGAATAATGCTCAAGAGCAACCTGCATAACTTCCTTTCTATCGACTAAATGTAAGTTTTCAATATTATATGGGGTGAATTCAATCGCCGAGAATACATGTACAAAATCATGTTCCAATTCCTTGGCACGGGTAAATTTTGATGGCAGACATAAAAGATTACAACCATAAGTAATTGCATGATAAAACGTGCCTGACGAAATCATACGGTTGTCATCGTGAGCTAATACAATGTAATCATAAGTCTGTAATATACTTTCTAATTCATGGTCGCTCAAATAACCATATTGGCACTCAACCTTAAGGTTACGTCTGGTAATAATCGTTTCTAATTTTTTTGCATAAGCTATGTCGTCACAACGACCAGTGATCAACATAGGTTGGGTCGCTGGCCAGTGCTCTAATACTTTGTGAATGCCTTTGTATGCTTTTATCGCTCCAACAAAAGCGAATTTACAGGGGGCGATAGAAGCGTTAACAGCAGCAATATTTAATTTAATCTGCTCATCTGTTAAATAAAGTGGATGCGGTAGTACTTCTTGGCCGTAATAGTCTTCTAAACATATTTGTCTAGTGCTCAACCTAGCCAAGAGACTACACATGATACTATGCATAATCATAGTATGTGTTGCATTGTGTGGTTGATAATTATGGCGAATCCAAATGATGTTGCTCGCCATCACTTTCCCCATCAGCGCTATTGCCGCGAACCAAAAAAAGAACCCTACGGCATGGAATTTAGATATACCATTCCGGTACATTTGATCTTCTACCCAGTTGAGCACTAACGTATTTTTTTACGTGTTCGCCAAGCACCAAATGAAAATAACCCCTGTACGGGTAGCAATGTACAACCTAACTCTCTCAAAAAATTTTGATTAATAGAGACGAAGTTATTTTTATGAGAATAAGGATAGAAATAGACTGACAAACTAAATACTCGTTAAGGTTCATAAGTTTTAATGGTTACAGCACCATTGATTGGTCATATTAAAATAGCTATTTTTACGCTGAGTTATACTACTGAAGTTAGCTGCTACTTTCAGTTTTTTTAACTAATATATGAAAAACAAATTAACTGGTAAATTTAATGCCCTTCTTGGTAGATGCTATATAATAGTTTTGGGTGATAAGTAATTTAAACGTTAATCAGACTCGCTTGCCCTATTTAGTTTATTGCCGTTTTTAAGTAACCCACAGGAGTACTTATGCAAATCCGCACCATTTCAAAGCAACACCCGAGACTTCGAATTATATTCTTACTATTTATACTTTTCGGATCAACAAGTTGCTCTATTTTTGAAGCACCGACAACTGACATTGCACAGCAGCCATCTGAATATCTGTTATCTGAGATGTATAGGCAAGGTATCGATACGTCTGAGCAGTTAAGAGATATGCTCAAAACAACAAAAATACATAATGCTTTGCCTCAGCAGACACAGGCAGCTATTAAAGAATACCCAGTTATAACGAAAGATTTGTTATTGGCAATGAGTAAGCAGAAAAACCACCAACTTGCCGCTATCCATTACATTGAAAAGCACACCGCTCAACCAAACAATTATATTTACGTCGCACTTAGCCTTTTCCCCATTGATGGTTACCGTTTAGCAGAGAAATTATCACTAAGCGATAAAATTACCGAGGAACATATTACAACCGCCAGCCTACGTGCAGGCTTTGATCCTGCGCTTATTTTCACTGCAACGGCATCAAATGATGAGGGCTATCGCATTGTTCCTTTAATGCAGTCAGCCAGTATCACTTTGTATAACCAAACTGAAGACTCTACTGCTGAAATAAAATTCAAGGCAACAGATGATAACGAATGGCATTCAGGTTTAGCATTACAGTGGGAGCCGATTCAGGGCGCCTTATCAGGCTCGATCGTATATTTAGAGTCAGATACTGAGTACCACGTTAAAGTTACTCAAAGTCAGAGTGGCGTTGAGCAATCTGAAAATGAATATAGCTTTAGAACGCGATCAGAGTCGCCGCCAATTGATCCCAGTAAAATTTATTATTTAAGTGATATATATCAGAGTGGGCAACTAGATTTAGAAGCTCTTGGTATAGAAGGTAGTGAAAACGGTTGGGCAAAAATAATTGGAGACGGAGTAACTGTAGAAGCGGATGAGAACGAAAACTCAGCTATTTATATTGGTAGTCAAAACTACGTTATGCTAGAAAATGTTACCACTATAGGTGGTCTACGTTATGGTATTCATGGTTATAAAGCCCATCATATATGGATAAAAGGCTGCGACATTTCTAGATATGGCCGTACCTATACTGAATATCGCAATGGGAAGGCGTATGTGAGTGTAGAAAGTACCACTCCTATTAATTACGAATCTGGAATATATCTTGAAAGAAGTGGTGTAGTGGTCATTGAAGGCTGTGAAATTCATTCACCTAATGGTAAGGCCAATAGTTGGGAGTATGGTCACCCCAAAGGCCCCAATGCTTTACAGGTTTGGGGAGATCATCGCACCGAAGCATTCAAGGGCCAGTATATAGTCCGTAATAATCGATTTTATGGTACACCGGAACATCGCTTTAACGACGTGATTGAAGGTCGAGGCAATCGTAAACGCGATGGTGGCTTTGTTCGCGACTCTGCCGTTTATAATAACTATTTAGCCTATGCTAACGACGACTTGATCGAAATTGACGGTGGCCAGGCAAACGTATTGGTTTATAACAATGAGATGACACAAGGCTACTGTGGCATCAGCACTGCACCAAATATGATTGGACCCAGCTATGTGTTTCATAACTTCATTCATGACTTAGGTGATGAGCGCGGAAAAGAGTGGACGGCCATAAAAATGGGGGGGCTAATGGACAGTCCTGCTGGCATAACCAATATCTTTGAAAACCTGATTGTTACAAATAGAAATGGCATCTCAGCCTCTTCGGTAAATGGTGACCGTACATTATGGGTTAACGCCCGCAATAATGTGTTTATTTCTCGCACATACAGCAATATGGTCGGGTTTGGTATATACGATGTAGAAAAATACACAGGGTCCACATTTAGCAATAACTTAATCTACAATACGAGCGCCCAGCGCCCAGTATACGATGCTGCCGCAGAGGATGACTTTTTATATCCCGATTCGGACAACTTAGTATTAATAAACGCTTTAACAAATACAGAAGAGGGTAGAGTCACCCACATACCGATAGCTGAAAATGCAAAGATCGCTAACTTCTCTCAAGTGCAAACTGCGCGACTAAGTGATACGACTGACTTTAATGTCGAAGAGAAAATCATACCAATTACATTTAATGCAGATAGCTTTAGCTCATTCAGCAATCAAGATAAATATGGCACCTTAACAGTCAGCGAAGATTCAATGGATGTGACAATTACAGGTAATAACTGGAAAAAATATCCTTTCATATACACATTGACGCCAGAATCCACTCTTAAATTTTCGATAATTTACGAAGGGAAATCAGAAATTCTAGGGATTGGTTTTGAGACTGATAATGAAATTACATCGAATCGTACTTTCCAATTGTCAGGGACCCAAAACTGGGGTCTTCACGAACTATTAATTCAAGAGAACAGTACTTCCGAAGTAACCATTCCAGTTGGTAAATATATAGTGGGTGATATCAAATATATTGTATTCATACTCGATAATGACGCTAAAAAAGATCTTAAAGTGACTTTTAAGGATATTATACTGTCAGAAAAGGATCATGAAACCCCCGCTACAGATGAAAACCAAACAGATGTTCAGATAAGAATAGGATCCACAAAAAATAATGTAAATTAAGTAACCAGTTAAACTGGCTACTTAAACAAAAGATAGATGTTGATCTTCCGCCAGTTTCGTAGGCACTTAACTGGGGGAAGATTACACATCAGTACAAACGAGGTTTAAGCCCAAACGAGACAGAACGAAGATGATGGCATTACGATAAAACCGTGACAAATATTACTTTAGATATTCAGGTGTTTGGCAATAAGGTAAATATTATATCAATGTATGTGGCACCAATCTGAGGAACCACATACACAATACGTATTAACAGTTTATATCTCGTAATGGAGATAATATTTTAGCAGGTATACCGACAGCGATGCTATTAGGCGGAACATCTTTTAATACTACCGCGTTAGCACCTATAGATGAGTTTTCACCTATCGTTATTGAACCTAAAATTTTCGCACCAGCGAAAATTGTCACTCCATTAGCTATCTGAGGGTAAAATCCTTTCGCTCCTTCGCCAATGCGCGCAGCGCCTAGAGTAACGTTCTGGTAAATGAGGACATCATTACCAATCGTCACACCATCACCGATAACGATTCCAACAGGATGTCTAAATTTAACGTTCTTGCCAATAATGGCCTTTTTCGAAAGGTAACATCCGAAATTACGTATGATTTTTCTCTCTAAATGATAGGAATATCGTCTATAAATTCCACCTCTTGCGTAATTAACTCTTGAACGTTCATATAATTCATGGATTGACTCACCACGAATAAAATTTCTCAACAAAGTCTTTAATAATTTCATTTCAATTAATCTCAGAAACCGAAGTAATTATGTGTTATTGAAGTTCAGATGCTTTAACATGTGCTGATTTAAGAGTTCCATCTGGCTCGATAAATATCGCTTCGGCTTTGAGTGTATATCCTGTATTCCTTTCTACACTCTCTCTGGCCAAATGAATCAATTCCAGTACATCCTTTGCACTGGCACCACCTTCGTTAACGATAAAATTTGCATGCAATTCAGATATTGCCGCATTACCCCGCCGAACTCCTTTCAATCCGGCATCTTCGATAACTTTACCCGGAGGACCGTAATCAGCGTACATTGCTGGATCGCTGACAAAAACAGAACCACAATTAGGTAACTTGTTAGGGAACTTTAATCTTCGAGAACGTAAGATGGAAAGTATTTCACGCTTAATTTCTTTGGGAGCCTTAGACACAAGCTCGATCTCGCAACTAACAATTATTTCATTTTTAGATTGAAAAATAGAAGAGCGATAACCAAATTGACACTCATCATTCGAGTATATTTTCAACCTACCACTACTATCAATTGTTTTAACATTCAAAATGTGTGAACCTATGCCTTTTCGCTGGCTGCCACCATTCATGTAAATCAGGCCTCCCAATGTTCCAGGGATACCACAAATATGTTCAAGCCCGCTCAGCCCCGCAGCGGCAAGACGACGCGCAAAACCAGGGACCCAGATACCGCTTTCACAAATAATTTTGTTACCTTTAAACTCAATTTTAGATAACCCACTGCCTATTTGAATCAACGGTATATGCAAGCCCTCATCAGAAAAGAGCAAATTACTGGTCGATCCTACGACTAATTTCGGAATGTTATTGGCTTGAAATAGCTCAAGCAAAGACGACAACCCTTTTATTGAGTTAGGTTCTATAACCAATTTGGCTAAGCCGCCTATTTTCCAGCGGGTAAAATCAGAGAGAAAAATATTCTCTCTGATTTTACAGTCGACGCCTTCAAGTAGTTTAGAAATAAGTGAGATTTCCATCAAAGATTCGTCGCCACAGTTATTTTTTATATGTTGGATGAAGTGTTGCACCAAGACTATTCATTTTATTTATGAATTGATCATAACCTCGGGTGATTTGCCACGCATCCTGGATATTAGTTTCACCCTCAGCAAAAAGCCCAGCCAAAGTAAGTGCAATTCCGGCTCTCAAATCAAGTGCAGTAACCGTATTTCCTTTTAATTGATTTCCGCCATTTATTTTTAGCAAATTTTCATCAACAGTCGAATCTAATCCCATTTTATTGAGCTCTGTTGCATATCCGTAACGACCAGGGAAGCGTAAATCAACAAATTTTGATTGCCCTAATGCTTTAGCTGCATACACGGCAAAGATAGGTTGCATGTCCGAATTAATACCAGGATACGGGCCGGTACTCATTTCTAATGGATAACATTTAGAACCTTTGACAATCAAAGAGTTGTTATTGCGATATAAATTCGCACCTGATTCACGCAAGAAAATAAGGGGAATTTCTAAATGTTGATAAGGGAAATCAATGATTTCAATTTCACCATCAGTCACTGCAGAACCAACTAACCAAGTTAGTGCTTCAACATTATCAGGTATAACAGTATGTGTGGTACCACGAAGTGAGTCTTTGCCTACTATCTCAATGTGCTCTTGACCAAACACTGTGATCTGCGCCCCCATCGAATTCATCATATCGATTAAATCGAGTATTTCCGGTCGTACATGCGGATTCCAGATACGCGTTACGCCATGCGCCAAGGAGCCAGCAATAATTGCATTCTCGGTTGCACCGGTAGAACGAATAGGAAGGTGAATATCGGCACCTGTTAACTTACCTTCCTTCGATTCAGCACACAGATACCCGTCTTCTTCCCAAACTCGCGCACCAAGTTTCTCTAATAACATGAGATGTAAATCGTACGCTCTATCGCCACTTCCGCCACCAATGCTGCATCCACCAGGCAATGGTACAGCTCCAAAACCAGTGCGAGCAACAAGCCCACCAAGAATTAATAAGGTATTGCGAATAGAACGACCGTCCCAATCAAGTTTATTTTTCAAACCTGACTCTTCTTTAACAAAAAGTATATCGTCCTCAACAACACAAGTTTTACCCAATACACTCAACATATCTTTATGCACAATGGCATCGAGTAATGTTGCAGGATAGTTATGTATTGCCATAGTTTCTGACGTCAAAATAGTGGCAGCCATTAAACGAAGGACCGAATTTTTAGCTCCACTAACCTTGACGCTACCTTCCAGTTTTGCCGGCTTGACTACTAAAGATTCGATTTCTAGCGCGTTTTTTTCATTCACTTTTGTGTTCATATTTGTGTTGCCTTAAGTTACTTAAACTGTAGCTATATGTAAGCTCAATTATGTTTACCCTAATACTTTTTTAACCTAATGATACATGTAGGCTGGTACTCTTATTATAGAGGTCTAGGTAGATTTCAATTTCAATAATATATTAACTAATTGGCGCCCTATAACAAAGTTAGATAAAACAACCAAAGTTTTAACTAAGATAAACTTTACCGTTAATACATCATTACTAGCCAAATTAATAAAATACATTGCGCCCTCGTAGTCATCGTCCTTTAATGCATGAAGGGCTTTAATAGATGAGTAATTTGAAAGTTCTACGGACGGTTTTCTAAAAAGGCCAGCATGAACTCCGTATCTTTCTACGTAGTCATATCCAAGATGCTGTCTATCATTAAAACATTGCCGAGCAAATTCAGCCAAATACTTTTGCAAGTTTTGTTTCTTTGGATCAGTAGAGACTCCGTCTTTAATGAATATTCTTCTCTCATATAAAAATTCGCGAATTATTCTTACATCACAATGTTCAACCATTCTTAACCATAGATCTAAGTCTTGAGAAAATTTAAAAAAACTTCTGTACCCCCCAACTTGCTCGTAAACTGTTTTTCGAAACATAACTTCACCATGACCTAGTGGATTCGATCCCTTCATAAAGTCACTAGCAATAATCTCTTTTTCAGGATAATTACGTTGTCTGCGCTGACCATCCTTGTCACCACCATAAAAAACATTTTCAAATAAACAACTTACTATGCCAACGGATTTTTCAGCATCCAAGACAGCTGCTTGCTTCTTAATACGGCTAGCATCACAAACATCACCTGCTCCCATTATCGCAATATAGTCACCAGTTGCATGGCCTATTGCATTTCTGATCGCACCCACGAATCCAGTATTTTTCTGATGAATTACTTTTAATCTAATATCATTAAAATTATCTAATACTAATGCAGTCTCTGGATCTGTGCTGCCATCATTTACCACTACAACCTCAAATTGGTCATAATTCTGGTTTAGCAAGGATTGAATGGTTTCCAGAACGCACTCACTTCGATTAAAGAATGCTACGCAAATTGATACTTTAATACTCATTATTTTCCGCTCCTTGCTCCTCTTTACATCCTAGCAAAATATTAAAAAGCTGATCATAAATTTTTTGTTGGTTATACATATCGTCAATTTTTTTTCTTGCGTTAAGCTTAATATTTGAAAGATCAGATTTTGAACTAATTATTTTCACTAAAGTTTCAGCTATTTTCTCCGGATCTTTTTCCTGAACTAAATAACCATTAACTTCATTATCTATTAATTCAGGAATCCCACTGTGGTAAGTGGAAAGAGTAAGCACGCTAAGCGCCATTGATTCCATTAATGCGACAGGAATCCCTTCCATATCGCCATCTTCAGCTGTTATCGATGGAAGCAAAAAAACATCGGAATCCTCCAATAATTCTCGAATTTCTTCCTGAGGACGAAAGCCTAAAAATTTAACTTTATCTTGGAGGTCTAAATTTGTAACCTGTATCTTCAAGCTATCGATGAGTGGGCCATTTCCAATTAACGTATATTCGAAATTAAACTTATTTGATGTCAAAATTTTCATAGCTTGAATAGCGTACTCAATTCCTTTTTTTTCTACAAATCGACATATCGTAATTATTTTCATTGGGTCAGCAATCGCTTTCAACTCGGTTTTTCTTCTAAACTTTTCTAAATCTATACCCATCCGATTCACCAAAATTTTAGATTCTGCACATCCTAACTCAATTAATTTGTGTTTCCATTTATCACTTATTGAAATTACCTTCCATGAAACATCGAAAAGCCGTTGATATTCTTTTTCATAGCGTTTTAAATTAGACTTTTTGGATATATCAGAACCATGAAAAACAGGAATTAGTTTCCCTTTTAAAATCCCGAGCTTATGGAGTTTAGCTGCGAAAGCGCCTGCAGAGCCAAAGTGAGCAATAATATTATCATATTCGAGCCGCCTCAACTTCAGGGTTGCCATATGTAAATTAAGTGATACAGAATCTCTTCCTCCTATACCAACATTAAAGCACCTTATCATGTCGAAATTGAACAAATTACCAGCAACACTCAATCCACGTGCAAGAATACTATCGAATTTACCAATTCCTTCATTTGCAAATGAGCAACGTTCAAGTAAATTATATTTATCAACATCACCATGGACATTATTTAAATCCCCTTTAGAAAGAGCAAATATTTCCACATCCACTCCTCGATTAATCAAACCTACTATTTGACTAACGATAAAAGTTTCAGAAGAGTTTGGAAAACTATTTAGAAAAAACAATACTTTCAATACATTTCTCCAATCAAAATTGATGAATTACGAATGTTATAAAATACATCTTGCAATCTATTACTTGAAATACTCGACAAGAAACTCACTTCACATCTAAAATTTTCTAGTTTCATTTTTTAATTTCACTTTAACAGATAATAATTTTTTCATTTCGTTTAGAAGATTTATTGTTCGTTTATAAAAAAGTAAAAAACTAAGTAATATGTAACTGCCAGCCCCAACTACAATTAATATGATTAGCACTATTATGTCATTTGTAATTGTTGACATAAGTGCTTTTGACTCGATTAAGCAAAAATACATACCCAAAGCGCATACGTACGAAGGGTAAATTTCAGTTACAAACTTTTTAATATCAATCGGAATATATTTTAATACAATCTTCATACGAAGAGGCAAAACGACAATGTTTATAATCACCATTGAGATCAACATGGGTGTGACGCCAAACCAAATAGTTGCACCAGCAACTAGAACACTACTCAAGACACTAATAAGATTTAGTTTAAAGGCCTCTCCAGTTTGCCCTTGTGATATCAGTAATGTAGGTAAAAACCAGCTAATCAGTGCAGGAAACATGGAAAACGCTGATATTTCCATGTAAGTTGCACTATCCGTAAATTTATCACCGAAGACCAATGTGACGAAAGGATCGGCAATCCCTGCAAGTCCCACAAACAGCGGCAACAAAAGGGTTGCAGTTAGAGCGACCAATTTAATATAGTGATCACCAATCGTATTTTTATCTTTTACTCTAGAGAAGCTTGGTACCACCATTGAGTTAACTGAGGAGACCGTGATATCGGTTAACATTTGTTGACCTTTTCTCGCAGCAGTAAGAAGCGCAAAACTAGCGGGTCCTAATACTAAGCCGGTAAATATGCTAGCCACTTTCTGATGAGTCACATTCAGTACCGATGAGCCCAAAAGGGGCATGCAAAATTTAATCAATTCTCGATTATCTTTTTTGCTGAAATGCATGGTTGGTTTGAATTTTGAATAAAAAGCAAATAAGACCAGAACAAATAAAGCATTTAACAACCTACCGTAAACTATTGACCATAGACCAAAGTCCAACTCAGCAAGCACGACAGTTAGAATGCCCGACAGAACAGTGGCAGCAAACCTGACGATCCCCATTTGCTTGTTTTTAAAATCTCTTAGTAACTTACCACTATATACAACCTGCAAACTCATTAAAATGGTAATAGGCGCTAAACTAGCTATAACGTAAGCGGCTGTCGCTGAAAGGTAGAAATATGCTATAGGAGCAGCAATAAAGACAAGACATGATGCAGAAATTAGACCTAACCCTGATGTGAAAATTAAAGTACTCGACGCATATGAATCGTCCCACTTTTCACGTTGAACCAAGTTTTGATTGATACCTGAATTAACGACCATATTGGCAATTTCAATAAACAAAAGACACAAGCCGACCAGACCGAAGTCTTCCAACGTTAGAATACGTGCAAGATAGGCGTAAACCGAAAAGTCTATTAAATTAATGCCCATTCGAGTAGATGATGCCCAGACCCCCCCTTTAACTGCCTGTTTTTTTAAAGACATTTAACATCACCTAAATAACGGGATACAAAAATAATCGATGACTTCAACTCTCGTTCCTTTTCAGTTTAAATATAAATAAAATATTATCGGTGACTTGCTGGCTATTTATTGTTTGAAGAACTGAAGATAGGCATAAGGCGTTAATTTGAGCCATTAGCTTAAATACATTCCTACTACGAAACTTCACAGTCTATTATGAATTCGATGACATAACGCACTAATGTTTATTACTATTTTTTCAACTTACTGTATATTTGATTAATTAACTCTTTAATCGTATTCACGAATCCTACATATGCTATAGACTTTGATATCCAACCCATTTTATTCTTCTTATAGAGAAAAAAACTAAGAATTTGCTTAACAAGGCGCTGTTTATAATATTTTTCACCCAACCAAGCCCTATGTTTAAATGCCGACTGTAATCTTGGCTCAACATCCGCAACAGCCATTTTTTTAGCCTTAGCGGTAATCCCATCGGGCGTTTGTAATCTGTATAAAAAAAGTGCTTGTCTGATATTAACAAATTTAATATTTGATTGAATAAGCCTTACAAATAAATCCCAATCTTGACCATTTTTTAAGGCTGGGTCGAACGGATGCGCAGTTAAAACGAGTCGCTTTGCACTAAATCCACTCATTCCAGAAAAGCGATTACCGAGTCGTAACTCATCTGCGGTGATAACGGTCTGGCGATTAATTACGTGCTTGTGTTCATTGTCCATTACCTTGTAGCCACATATAAGAGCCCCTATCGCGCTATCTTTTTGATAAGATTGCTGATGAGTAAATACAAAATTATCTAACCAAACATCATCGTCATCCAAGAAAGCAACAACATCACCAGAGCTCATATCGACACCCGTGTTTCTAGCCGTGTTGGCACCACTTCGCTGAGGTAAACGACGATAATTTATTTGTTCATGTGCAAAAGCACCAAGAACCAGTTCATAATCTGAATCTGAACAGTCATCTACGACGATAACTTCAAAGGGCTTAACTGTTTGCTCAAAAACGCTTTGCAACGCAGTTTTCAGATAATCTGGACGTTCGCAGGTAATAATTACCACCGATATGTTTAACGTTTTTACTATTGTCATATCGCTGTCAGTTTTATCGTCTGTTATTATGTCGTTCATACAATTAGGCCATAAGATTTTAATGTCTCACTTGAAACATCATCAATTATTTTTGCCGGAATACCGACGGCTAGTTTATGTGCAGGGATATCCTTTGTGACAACCGCATTGGCACCTAATAAACAACCATCCCCTATATTGACCTTTCCAAACACTTTTACACCAGGCGCTAAGAATACACTCTTACCTATAGTTGGCACCAGTTCTTTAGAACCGGGA
>TARA_R110001583_G_scaffold31062_3_pt1 | contig 12414 bp, 18 predicted proteins | sample TARA_R110001583 | Tara Oceans TARA_R110001583 (sample SAMEA4398432) | marine metagenome | biome: Polar Biome; feature: [MES] marine water layer (ENVO:01000295) within the mesopelagic zone...; material: water (ENVO:00002006), including particulate matter (ENVO:01000060) such as...... | reverse complement strand
GGGTAGGGGGGAGTTTTCTTATAATTACTGACAACTTTCTACAACAGACCCCTCTGAGGGCGCACAGTGTGACGCCTTGTGCCTCGACAAACCTACTAAAATAACCCTTTCTTTAATGCTTCTTTTTCGTTGCAATGGCGTTAAGTGTCCCCTATAATGATATATAACCCAACACGGAGAATCTCATGCCAGGCTACCCTTGGACAACCGAAGAATTAAATATAATGAATGAGCATGGTTCTAGTATGACTACAGAAGAGTTATTGACCGTACTACCTAATCGTACTATATCATCAATCATATCTAAAAAGACCAGTTTAGGTATTACTCTTTCTAAAAGTACCAGAGGTAGGATTTCATCCAGTCTTGTATATGGTGTTGGTATTAATGATTTAGCAGGCGATGAGAATCATGTTACAAAGATTGTAGATTCAATTGGAAACATAATTTGGCGATGTCCATTCTATACAAAGTGGACATCTATACTCAGAAGATGTTATAGTAAAAAAGAAACATGTCGGTGGCCTCAGTATAAAGACTGCACAGTAAGTGATGAATGGCGTTATTTTAGTTCATTCAAGAAGTGGATGGAACAACAGTCTTGGGAAGATAAGCATATTGATAAAGATATACTTGTACCTGGCAATAAGGTATATGGAAAAGAATTTTGTTTGTTTGTTTCTCAACCATTGAACAATATACTTCACACAAATGATCATAAGAGAGGGGAATGTGTTATAGGTGTATCAATCAAACCGTCAACAAATAAATATCAGGCTAGAATTAGTAAGAATGGAAAGGATTGTTACTTGGGTGTCTTTGATGCAGAAGAAGAGGCTGCGTTGGTATATGAGTGTGCAAGACGAGAGTATATACAAGAAGTAATAGATAATTTATCTTTGAATGATACATCGAATGTAGAAGCAACGCGAGCGGCATTGTTGCGTCATATGGAATTGTCATAGACATCACCACACAATTTATTTACAATGTCTTATACATACTATAGTATCATTATGAGGTTCTAGTATGGCGAAGAAATCTATAGAATACGACATCGTTGAAGTAGTCTGGATAGACGCAGAAGAGAACGGCGATGTCGGTTGGAACGATCTAAAAGAACAACTCAGGTATGCAAAGAAACCATGTCCTACGATGACTACCGTAGGATATCTTGTCTATGATGGAAAAGAACATATCTCTCTACTCTCTACCATAGGAGATAAAGAGTGTAGTACCCTTGAAAAAATACCAAAAGGTTTTGTCGTGAGCATGACAATACTCAGAAAAGAACCAAAAAGAGAAGGAACGAATAAGGAAATATAACATGCCAATTTATGAATATTATTGTGAAAAGTGTAAACATACCTTTGAAGAATACCTTTCCATTTCAAATAGAGATAACCCAATAGAAGAACCATGTCCGAAGTGTGATGAAAAGAATGTCAAAAGAGGCATCAGTGAAACCACAATGGGCGTTGATATGAAGATGGGTGTTCCTTCTTGGTTCGGTGACAAACTACAAAAGATGAAAGACTACACCCCCAAGCGATACCATGATGGATTGGATAAAGCAGGGAATCGTAATGGTGGAAAGTTGGGTCCAAAATGAGTGTCAATACAAGAATACCGATTTTGGGTAGTGATCATGTTGAATGGGCAGAAGTTCCTCCCGGTTCTTCTCAATGGTCTTCAAAAGAAATGGCGATAGCACACAACTATGATCAGAATATGAATGTTGCAAATGAAGCACATGATGAGTTTGTTCTCTTTCTTGAAAAAAATGGCATAAACAATCCTGCGATACTCGACATCGGTTGTTGTAATGGTCGCATTCTCAATTCATTTCGTCCCGATGCTAAGAGAAATGATAAAACAATGGTTGAAAAAGCAATCCAAGCAACACCAGCAGGAACATGCATGTATAGCAAATATCATGGTATTGATTGTAATGCATATGCAATTGACGTAGCAAAGAAACACTGGAAGAATGAAGAGAATGTATCGTTTGATGTGTTTGATCTTGGAGAAGACAACTTGGACGATCTTTGTCTGGAGCAGTATGATGTTGTCTATCTGGATAGTACACTCACATGGGTTGGAAACTGGAGAGAGGTTCTGGCACACATTGTGGAGAAAGTGCCGATTGTGTATTGCAATCGAACAGTCTGGGTGACTACGATCTATCTTGATTGTAGGACAAGTCGATTGGAAAAACTTGGACCGGAAGCAGACTTCAACTTCACCTCTTCGTGGGCTGGATCAGAGGAACGACTATTGCGAATCTTGCCGAATGAAGAGTCTCTTGACTTGATTTCTCAAAGGTTTGAACGAAAATTGATCAAGTATCGAGAGGATGACTATGATGGAAACTGGTTTGATTTCTATGCGATGACGAAAAATGATTCGGCAGATATTTGTCCGCTGGTTCAGCAACATATATTAGAGAAGAGGCGACTCGGTAATATTGTTGATGCTGAATTTAGAAAATTCCTAAAAGATCCAGATTGTAATGGATGGAATACCGGAAGAGGAGTGTGGTTCATGTTGAATGAAGAAGAACCAAGAGAGGTTCTGCATGGAGGTAATGTTGCAAAAGTTGCAGACGATTGTTCACTCAACATGACAAAAAACCGAAAGATCATCTTCTTACCAAAGGATTTTGAATTGAAGTGGTTGGGAGATGTGATGAAAGGCCAAGATGAATGATCACATTCTGCTGCGAGAGTTCGATAGGGCATTTCCCAACAACAGAAGAGTAAGAGTCGATGGACTCGGAACAATTGCAGGTGCCTCTGGTGCCTGCATTGTTCTATAGATTTCTAAGTCTCCATAAAATTCAAATTGCACTTCAGGATCAAATGTCTGTGAGAAAGCAGTGAGTTCGTTGATTCTCTCCGCAGACATGAAAACTGGCATGTCATCATATGTCATGGTGAATGTATCGTTCGGAGTGCTGGCGATTGTCGTGAGTGTTAGCACATCGGATATAGACATGGTAGAAGGAAGATTGGTTGAAAAGTTTCGGATGGGCATCGCAGGGACAAGTCCCAACGAAGGATACCAATCATTATCAGAAATTGATTCGTTCTCTTTCTTCTCTTCTGGTTTCTCTTCATTTCTTACTACCTCTATAACAGGTGCATCAGTAGATGAGATGAGTTTTGTTGCATTGTTCTTGACATCATTGAAACTCTTGATATAATTTGCAATGGTGTCAATAAAGTCCTTACCAAGTATTGTTCCTGCCACAACAGCAATCGCTCCGAAAGTGAGTAATTTCTTCTGTAGTTTTACTTTCGATTGTTTGCATTGCTTGAGTGCGTCCCGTGTTTCTTTCTCTCGATTGGACTTATTGTTCTCAAGTTCTTGTTTCACCTTATCATAATCTGAACATCGTGGACAACCTTTTGTCTCGTCGTTCATAATAACCCCCTTTGTTTATGATATAGTATATATAGTATATGTATGAATATAGAGCGATATGTCGAAGAGTTGTAGACGGTGACACCATCGATTGTGATATCGATTTGGGGTTCGATATAACCATACATGAAAGAGTACGGTTTGCAGATATCAACGCACCGGAAAGCAGGACGAGAGACTTAGAAGAAAAGAAACGAGGATTGGCAGCAAAAACAAGAGTACAAGAACTTCTAAGTGAAGGAACAGAGTTTGTATTGAGAACACAGTATGATAGAATTGGAAAATATGGAAGAGTCATTGGAACAATCGTTCTTTCTGATGGTGAAATTCTGAATGAGATGTTAGTTTCAGAGGGTCACGCAGAGAGAAGGAATTACCAATGCAGATAGATTGGACAAGTATAGCAATCACCATACTCACCACCGGATTTTTCTCACTCGTTGGATTTGTTTGGCGATACAGTCATAAGGTAACAAAGATGGAAAACGATATACATAACTTACAGAGAAGAATACAGAGACTCGAAAAAGATCACGATAAGGTGATGGATAGAATGTATTCAATTGCAAAGTCACGCGGAGAATTTTCAATCAAATGAAATCATTCCACGATTATTTTGAAAGCAAGCAACTCGCACAACAAGAACGCGAGAATGCTATCGTTGAAGAGAAGCGAAAGAAAGAGATTGCTGTTGAGCAACAAGAAGCAGGTTGGGAAGAATTCACTGGTAATCAACATGTAGTCGAAGCATATGTCGATTGGATTACAAGGAACAGTAAATGATGAAGTCATTCAAGCAATTTATCGCAGAAGTATATAATCTGATTGTCAAAGAATCGAAAGACTCAACCGTAAAGGGTTGGATACATCCCAAGAGAAAGAAAGTATACCTCACCAAGAGAATGCGACCATACCATGTGGAGTTCATCGTAAAGAAACCAAAAGACTTCGGTGTGAGTGGGAAAGATATCTTAAATGTACTCGAAAAGTGGAACGACTCGATGGACTCACCCGACCCTGCGAAAGATGCGAAGAGTGACCTAGAAAAGTTTAAGAATGGAGTAATGGACACTTTACCAGAAATCGAATACCTTGCAATGGAAAAGGGTTGGTATCGTGTCGTTGGTAACATGTGGGCAAGTGAAATTACTGGTATAAAAATAAACGATAAAATCGTAAAAGATGTTCTGAACATTATGGAAAATGAAGGTGTAATTCCATACGATGCGGCAGGTTTAAAGTCACTCAGCGCCAACGAATATAGGATGAGTCGAGGCCTAGACCGCAGAATACTCCCGAAAGAAATCAAGCACTATGGCGGTGATGCAATTTTAAGAGCGTTGCGTGGTAAGAAGACAGGAAAGCAAACAGATATCGGTCGTACAATGGCGATGTTTAGAACACGGTAAATTCTGAAAAAAGTACCTTCTATAAGTCCTTTGTATTATACATAAAGTAGATTATGGAGATATATTACTTTAATGAACATCCAAAACAACACAAGTTTAAATAAAAACGACGACGCCTTTAGTGGCATCGTCGTTTTTTTAGGCGGCCGAGCAGAAGATAGACAGTGCGCCAGTCGTTACGCTATCTCATGCACATTGTAGGTTTATCAGACCTGCTTTAAGGAACTTCGCTACCTTTCGACCGTCATCATAGTAGGCAACCCTCTAATTATCGTTAGAGGGTTGTCTTTATTTATAATCAATAGAGTTTTCCGAACGGTCCGAACTTCGCACCCTTCTTCATTCCAAGGAAAAGCATATCAGTAAGAAGGTCTTCTCTTTGTTCTTTCTTTAGTTTGAATAGTTGAGAAAGAAAGTCAAGTTGCATGAGTTTAGAGTTTACCACTCCATTCTTATCATCATCGGACGCCCAAGACTTTAGAAATGCATTTTCAAAATCTTTTTTATTCTTCTTTATGTTTGTTTCGACATGGGAATGTATGCTACTAAACATATTCCAATACTTTTCATAGTCTTTCATAAATTCACCAGCACTCTGAGGATAATCTCTCCAAGAGTTTGTAAATTTGAAACCATAATCATTTGCTAACAGAGGACGAAGCATGTCCTGTGGAACCTTACCAAGTCTGGCAGCACCCGCACCTTTTTGTGATGGTTCAAACTTCTGGTTATTGTATCCCTTTGAGTTCTGTCGAATCTGGAATTTGTATGTTGGTTCACCATCACCTATCGCAATGATGGTATCAGAACTTGCAAATGAACCATCAGGTTTTGAGTCCAGTTTACACCGAGCAAGTTGAACCTCAAAGTTATAGTCTCCACCAGTAAACATTACATCACCAACATTCACTTCTTCCCAAATTGCTTCTTTACCCGAAATCTTTTTCAGAGAGACACCAACCACCTCTCTTTTCTTGAATTGCTTCTTCATGACTTCGTTGAGTTCTTGAATCTTTGGAGCGGTCCCTGTTGCTGCCTTTTCAAGTTCCTTTTCTCTTGCATTTTGATTATTGATTAACCAAATATCTGCGGGATTCCATGTATCTTTCTGTGAGATGCCGTATTTTGTTTTTATAAGAGAAGATATAAAATCCATAAATCCACCTTCCCTACTGTACTCCGTAAACCTTGCACTTGAATATTCACGAAGCATTGTTTTTGCCATTGCAAAAAGACCTTTCAACCAAACATCATCAACCTCTGGGTATATTTTCTGAAGTTCTTTCCATTTTGGATCTTTAACAATGTCTTTATATGTGTTATATTTAATATTGTCATTTAATGCACGACGAATAATCCACATAGAAGCAAGTTCTTGTTTTCGTGTGGATTGGGCATCTGCTGCACCAACGCTTTTCTTTCCTGTTTCTTGAAATCTAAGTCTGTATGCTGCAATTACAACATCACATGTTGCCTTTCCACTTACTGTTTTCTTCTTCGGATCGAATGATGAAAGTTGTGGAATTACTAAATCATAGTTTGCTTTTGACAATTTGATTACCCAATTCTTTGATTTAGTCACTGGTGCATCATCAGCAAAAAAACCACCGACTTCCATCTTTTCTACAAAAGGTTTAAGTGTTGGTTTCAATGCTGTTGGAGTATGTTTCAGTAATGATGCCATACTTGTAATAGTAAACGCCATGGGTATCTCCTTATATACATATATATGACAAATCCAACTATAAGGAACAAAAACGATGGCAGACTTTCAATCAGAAATACCAGAAGAATACTTAGATTCGGACTTCGACTTTGGGTTTACTGCGGTAGATGAGGACGAACTAAATAGTGTAGTATCCGATTCACCAGCAGAACCAACATCCGATGTTTCGTCAGCAGAAATGGCAGAAATGTCGTCAAGCATCGAAGCACTTGAAAGTAAAATAAATGCCGTTCTCATCAAACTTGATAACGATTCGGATGACACTTTCTCCCCTGATGTCGAAGTAGACATGAGTAGGGTAGAGGAAAAACTCGATAAGATCCTGGCGATGGAAAACGCAGAACTTGCAAGCGCCGTTTCCGAGCAGAGCGAAAGTATTCGTGCAGTCATCGATGAGGTCGAAGAGAGAAAAGGTCAACTCAACGAACAATACACAACCCGAATGAAAGAGGTTGAAAAACTTATTATGCCACTTCTTCTGCACCTGAAGAAGAATCCCAGTAAGGAATACATTTACTGGCCTAACAGAACCGCCAAGATTGATGAACAAATCAAAAGGATTCTGGCATTTACACGAGGTGCGTAAAAACTATTTGACATGGAGTGAATTATAATGTATAATGTAGAAACAATGAATGTGAAAACCTTTACCCACAATCCAATTCCCGCAGAAATGCCTAATCTAAAGACCGATATGTCTGAAGGGTTTCGGCAGTATGTTCTGCCATCTGGTGGAAAGTACCACAGTGTCACCACAGTGACTGGACACAAGAAGAATGCTTTCTTCGCAGAGTGGCGTCGAAAGAATCCAAAGGAGTCTCGACGGGTACTCAATCGTGGGAATAAACTACACGATGCAATCGAGAAGTATCTCAACAACGAAGAGAACTTCCTAGACAAACTCGGTCCAAATGAATACATTCTGTTTGAGCAACTGCTCCCAGAACTGAATAGCATTGAGAACATCACATGTCAAGAAGTTGCATTGTGGTCGGATACTCTTGAACTCGCAGGACGAGTGGACTGCATTGGTGAATATAACGGTAAGATGTCGGTGATTGACTTCAAGGGTTCCACAAGGAACAAACGAAAAGAAGACATCGACAACTACTTCATGCAAGCAACAGCATATGCCATCATGTGGCAAGAACGCACTGGTATCAAGATTGATAACATTGCAATTCTGATGTCATGTGAGGATGGGACTGTGAGTGTGTTTGAGAGTAATCCAGTGAAGCACACTAGAGATTTATTCCAGTGCATTCAAGACTATAAGAAAACTCTAGTCCATTAGGTGAGTGGGTTTCCATATCATTGCGACATCGGCATGAGGTTTGTATTTCTCATAGACTGATTCCCACCAATCTTCTCGTTTTATATCAAAGTGTTCTGTCCAATGGTCTAACCATGCATAATCAAAATGCATAGTCGGTTCCCATGTTTCAGCATCAGCATGAACAACTTCAAATCGTTCATCTCTTTTACAATGAGGCCATACTATTTCTATAACCTCTTTGTACTTTTCTACAATTACTACTTTTTCTATCTCTGGAATTGTAATCAAGTATTCGTTGATAAGACCAACACCCAGTCCAGTGACTAGGATTTTTCCACGGAGAGGTTGATTAAAGAATGGAATGTGTTCGTGTGTTTCAGAATCACGGTCGGACATTATGTGCTGCTGGTTATGATATAAAACTGTTATTTGCCCGTGTTTTTCAATCTTGAAATTTTGTATTGTAAACTCGGGTAAGTTCACTTTGATTGTGTTCATGATATAATTACTTTTCCATTTCCACCCGCAGTGTTATTTTGAGATGACGCATTATTTGAACCATTTCCACCTGCACCTGCACTGTCTCCTAAAGCAGCACCCCCAGTAACGCTTACGCCCAACTGTCCACCCTCATTTCCGTTTGTTCCGGTGCAATTTGATGCACTGTCACAATCAGCAACACCTCCAGTGCCATCTCTGCTTGTTGATCCACCGGATTCTTTATGACCTTCTCCTCCACCAGCAACATAATCTACACCATTATATGAAAATGTTGTGTTTGCACCATTCGCACCGGGGTTCCCACTGATACTCGCCGCTACGCCGCCTGCACCAACACTAAAGGTGAGTACAGAATTGGGAGTAACTTCAGTGAGGTTGATTACTAATCTTGATCCACCACCTCCGCCGCCACCATTGTTACTTCCTCCTCTACCAGAAGTTGCCATTGAACCCCCACCACCACCACCGTACATTGTGATTGTAAGAGTGTCAACGCCTTTAGGAACCGTATAGGTCTGCGAACCAGTAGAAGTGATATTAGTACCACTCTTTGATCCACCGAAGAATCCAGGTCGGGTAGAAAGAGTTGCATCAACTGTTTTGTTCTTATGGGGAAGTCTTCTTGCGAGTTTAATACCCTTCATACCCTTTGCAACAGAACGGCTCTTTCCGTTGTTTCCACCTTCGTTTGAACTGTTGTTACCGTTTATTCTTGGCATATATCAAGTCGCAATATAGGATAGGGTACAACCACTAGAGGCAGCACCTAGGCAAGAAACTAATTTAAGGTTGTTTACTTCTAAGAACAATTCTTCACCTGATCGAAGTTCAAACCCATTCAAATCAGCGGCACCCGCTTGGGTTACTCCAGCAACACTAATGAAAATTGAGTCCCCACCTCCATGAGTCTTGAGTCTAACTCCTGCTTCGAGAGTGAGTCCTGCATGAAGTGGATCTAATCCTTCACCAGAGTTACAAGAAGTGCTTCCGATTATTTTGGGGTTAAAAATCTGCTGTCTGCGAATATCGACTGCTTCGAGTTTTGCATCATTTTGTGCATCTAACCTTGCGTCTGGTGCGTTGTATTCCATCCAATCTGGGACTGCCATTGTTGTTCCTGAACCTTCTAGTGCCATTTTAATATCTCCATTGCTCGGGGGCGTTTTGAGTAATTCTTTCATTATATATAGTAAGTGCAATACTTTGTTGAGACTTTGTTGAGGACTACCGATGAAATCATTCAGTCAATTTAGCAATCTAACAGAATCAAAAAACCTTCACATGGAACACTTAGAGGACGCTGTGTTTAATGAAGGAACAAATGGCGTTCTAGATGCGATTCGCTTTCTCGAATCTGTATCTGAGATGCTATCTGGTTCTGGTAAAGGTAAATCAAATCTCACAGTAAAGTGGGATGGTGCGCCTGCTGTATTTGCAGGAACACACCCAGAAACAAAGAAGTTCTTCGTGGGTAGTAAGAGTATCTTCAACAAGACACCAAAGATTAATTATACAAACAAAGACATCGATGAGAATCATGGAGATTCTCCTGGTCTTGCTAGTAAACTCAAAGTTGCACTGAAGCATCTGAAGGGACTGAATATCAAGGGAATTCTTCAGGGTGATATTCTATACACAGATGATACAACTATCGAAACAATCGATGATGAAGAATATATCACTTTTCGACCAAACACCATTACATACGCAGTTGCAACAAATAGCGATGTAGCAAAAGAAATCAAAGCATCAAAGATTGGTGTTGTATGGCACACCAAATACACTGGTAAAGATATGCAAAGCATGAAAGCATCCTTCAACCCAAAGGTGTCCGCACTTACGAAAACAAACTCAGTATGGTCGCAGGACGCAGACTTCAGGGATGTTCACGGAACTGCCAGTTTCAATAAGAATGATACGAAAGAAATGACAAAACTCATAAATAGAGTAAAGAGTTCATTTAAAAAGGCAGGACGATTTATAGACGAATTATCAAAAAACAAACCAGTCATTGCAGAACTTAAAATCTATGGAAATGCAAAAGTGAAAGCAGGTTCAACCGACATGTCTGCGGAGGAGTTTATAAAACGAATGAACGACAAGATGCAGGCGTCCATAGATAAACTTAAGTCTGCGGCAGGAAAGAAGCGAAAAGAATCTGATAAGGAAAAATTACTTGGATATCTTACCAAGAACTCTAAGAAAATGGATTCTGTTTTTGCTCTTCATGCCGCACTCACCACTGCAAAGATTAAAATACTCAGACAACTTCAGAAGGTGAAGTCAATCGGAACATTCATCAAGACAGATGATGGTTACGAAGTGACAGCACCAGAAGGATTCGTAGCAATAGATAAGACAAACAAAGCACTGAAGTTGGTAGATAGATTGGAATTTTCACGACAGAACTTTACAGCATCCAAAAATTGGGTAAAAGGAGAATAGAAATGGCATCAAGAGAATGGGTTAAATTTAACGACGACTCAAGAGCAAAAGGTAATAGAGAAAAGCATGTCGCCGCTAATGGTGGTGAATTTGTTAAGAGTAGAAAAGGTTGGGAGTGGAAAGGAACTAAGGCCGCTCCCGTTGCAGTCAAGAAGACTGTAGAAACAACTACTCCCAAGAAGAAAAAGTTTAAAGGAGATTCAAAATGACATTAGCATTTATTAGCGAAACTTTAGGCACCGTTTGGTGGTCAGTTCTTATGTTTATTGGTGGCGCCCTTATCGGTACACCACTTTGGAACTGGGCAAAGACTAAAATGCCTTGGAATAAATGATTTTAACTGACTAGAAGTAGGTGGTATTATGGAAGAAGCAAAAGACAAAAAAGTAGTATTCACATTCGGTAGGTTCCAGCCACCTACTTCTGGTCATCAATTACTCATTGAAAGAGTACAGCAAGTTGCAAAGAAACTCGGAGCAGAGCATCGTATCTATCCAAGTCCCTCGCAAGATGCAAAGAAGAATCCTCTCAGTCATTCAGATAAAGTCAAGTACATGAAAAAGATGTTCAAAGGCGCAAATATCATGAATGACAGGAAGATGATTAATCCCTTCAAGGTCGCAGAGCAACTCAGTGAACAAGGATATACTCATGTCACTATGGTTGTCGGAAGCGACAGGGTAAACGAATTTAAGAAAGCAATTGGAAAGTATGTTGGACCTGATGGATATAACTTCAAGTTCAATGTAGTCAGTGCAGGTAAACGAGACCCCGATGCAGAGGGTGTTGTTGGTATGTCTGGTTCAAAGATGAGACAAGCAGTAAAGGATGGCGACCTTGCTTCGTTTAGCAAGGGTGTTCCATCTGGTATGAACAAGAGAGACATACAAGGATTGTTCAAAGCAATCAAAAAGGGAATGGGACTCAAAGAAAGAAAGATCATCAGTTTTATTGAACATGAAGAGTATGTAACATTTGAAGAGAGTCGAAAGATTCAATCAATCGTAAAGAAACTTTCAAAAATTCCTTCAGTTATAAAAAAAATAAAGAACACTGCAAATAAAGACGCTTACAAAGTAATGTCAACACTCATGACTATTCCTGCTGTATCAAAAGTGTTATCACCAGACAGCATGAACAGGGCAGGTATGATTGTGCCTAGTCTTAGATCAATGATCATGGGAGAGGACATTGAAGAAAAAAAGATACTTAAGGAACCAGAGGTTCTGGATACTCTAGTTAAGAAACTTATGGACAAGGGTATGGAAAAGAACAAAGCATACGCAATCGCTACCGCACAACTCCAGAAGCAAGGTGTCCTTAAAAAAGGAACACACGACCTTGCTGAAAAGGTGTACAAAGACTCTGGACTTGGAAAGTGGTTCGGTGCAGGTGGTAAAGGTGGAGTAGGTAAAGGTGGTTGGGATAGATACAATACCAAGGGCGAACGCATTGGTAAGTGTGGTGATGCAAAACCAGGCGAAGGAAAACCAAAGTGTCTATCGAAAGCAAAGGCGGATAAGTTACGCAAACAGGGCGGAAAAAACGCAATTGCAAATGCAGTTAAGAGAAAGAAAGCAAAAGATCCAGATGCTGATAGACCTGGAACTGGTAACAAACCAATCAATGTA
>TARA_R110001583_G_scaffold35266_1_pt1 | contig 12424 bp, 15 predicted proteins | sample TARA_R110001583 | Tara Oceans TARA_R110001583 (sample SAMEA4398432) | marine metagenome | biome: Polar Biome; feature: [MES] marine water layer (ENVO:01000295) within the mesopelagic zone...; material: water (ENVO:00002006), including particulate matter (ENVO:01000060) such as...... | reverse complement strand
ATGGTTTATGGATGGTGAGGATGGGAAGTCTGTAAGGCAAACTCCGAAAGGCGTAGCGGATCGAATTCTTAAACAAATTAAGAATGTTTTCGAGTACGGTAGTGAGATTAGAGAAGACCTTGAGAGTTTACTCACCGATGAGGATGCAGAGACAGAAGATGGTGTCGGAAGGATCAGAGAAAAGCTAACAAGAATTCTAACCACACACAAAACCCATAAAGAATGTATGGCAGTTTATACAAAGAATAATAAAGCAAAAGGTCAGGAAAAAGGTGAGTTAACAGAGGATGCTTTACTTGCCAGGAAGCATCTTGCTGCATCTTTATTCTTTGCTGGTGGATCTGTTGACGAGATCTTATGCAGTAAAAGAGGGTTTACCTCTAATGATGTGTCTATCTACTCTCAAAATGACGTACTCCGTCCTATGATTAAAGGGTTAGTTAGTGGAACTTGGGAAGTTGGAGCAGCTACAAAAGGAGGATTAACTACCCATATTACAGAACCTAAGACTGGTAGGCATGTAAGTTTAGCCAGAGATGGTGAGGGTGGTGGATTAGGTAGACATACACGATTTGAGTTAAAGGTAGGCAAAGGCTTTTTAGCAAAGCACTTACTTAAGAGACTTAAAAACCTGTTCGAAGGAAATTCTCTCGATACTTTGCTTAGTCTTATGAATACTCAGCAGAAGTTGTTTGAAAAACTACTTACGCAAGTTCAGTAAACCAACAAGCACTAGGTTCAACTAATATGTCATCTAGTTTATAAATTCTATACATTTTAGTATCATTAAAAACAGTAAGATGTTTGATACTTGTGTTAAACTTAGTATTATCTCTCACTATAGCTAAAGTCGGTTTTCTGTCTTGCTTAAAGATCACCATAGGTTCTTTTTTTGAAGATCTAGAATCTTTTTCCGATTGGGCAAGGAATTCCCAGAACTTGCTACTATAATCTAATAAAGAATATATATTAATATTGTTATATCCTTTCTTACATTCTATAGTATACCTAAAGTTCTCTGGAGTTATTAAGTCTCCATATATCTTTAGATGTTCTGGTAATTTATGTGTAGTAGCGAATGCTCCAGAGCCTGGAGATCTACAGAACTCATCTGTACCGAAAGTTTCATTAAGAAGCTTGCTAATGCCCCGTTCGAACGACGAGCCTTTTTGTCGGCTGTTAACTTTTTTGCGAGTTTTCTTAGTTATCTCTGTTAAATCAAAATTGTCTTCCATATTTTCCCCTTACTGTCTATAATAGTCCATGAGCGACACAATCAAAATAAATGTCGATAACTGGAACGTCCGTCTTGAAGAAAGGAACCGAGGAAGAATGAAAATAATTATTAAATTAGGAAAAGATGAAGCCGAAGCCTTCAAAAACTTCGAAACAACTGTTAAGCCTGAAGAGGTTGATTCTGCTACTTTTGCAAAAAGTATCTTTTTCAACGGGATCGAGCATATGAACAGGGAACTCTCCGCTCTCGTACAGAAGTACATTGAGGAAAACCCTGATGCCTCAGGTATGCTGGGGATGGAAGGAGGAGACTTTGATTCCTCTGGAGGTCTTGAAATTATCTCTGAACCCGAAAGCGTTTAATAAATGAAGTTCAATCATTTGAAAAAGGAGCATTCCTTAAACAAGGTTTTAAGGAAACAAAAAGCTCAGAACAGTAACATTAAGATTCTGTTTGTTTCCTTGTGGGACTCTTTTTCTTCTTCTCTACTTGAGAAGCTATCCGAAGCCCCAGACAGGGACGAAGAGATTTATGTGGTTGATAGCTATAACATGCCCCATTCCTTTGTTATATTCAAAAGCACTAAGCTGCCTCAACTAGTGTCGATAAAGGGACGTAAGGTAAGATCTGAGGATTACCTTTCTAGGATCTATAAGGACTTAGAACTCGTATAGATCCTTCTTTGTCTCTGTATACTTTCTTATCTTTTCGCTATATTTCTTATTTTTCGAATAAATGAGTTTTAAGTTATTCACTATTATTGTTGTAAAATAGTTGAATGCGCTCCCGTGCTGTGGATTGAAGTTTTTAAGAGTTTTTAAGATAAGTAAGAAGCATTCTTGTTTTGCGTCTTCAAGATCTACGTTAAATTTAAAGGATAGCATTATATTTTCTATTAGCTTATCAAACATTGGCATTAGCTCATCTTCGTATTTCTTAGGATCTTTAAGATACGCTTTTATTAGCTTTTCAAAGGCTGAGTTGTTTATATAATGGCTTTTCACGATATATTATAGTATGTTTAATTTAGATAAACTCTACAACTCTGCTGATATCAACGAGTTATGCCAGGGATGCTCTATTCTAAAGAAGAGTAAGCCCTGCCATTCTGTATTAGACTACGAGAAATTAGGGTCTTCGGATGTCCTGTTTCTCTCTGATTCGTTGAAGTATAGGCATGGGGAAACAAAACCTTTTTCTCCTCCTGAATATGGTGCAATTAGAGAAGCGGTTTCCGTGCCCTTTGTTTGCGCTGCCTCTGTGAAATGCCCTACAGTAAAAGAGGCTGATATGTTTCCAGCGGATATGAAGATCTGTCGGCAACATCTTGAAGCTACAATTGATAAAGTAAAACCTAAAGTAGTCTTCGCTTGTGGCAACTTAGCCATGAAGATGCTTATTAAGAAAAGTGGAATTACTGATAAGAGAGGAAAAGCTTATGATTTCACCAGTATTGCTGGGCAGTCTTGTGTCGTTGTCCCTATTTTTCATCCTTATTCCGTTATTAAGGAGCCTCGTCACAAGATCCTGTTCCAAACAGATATCAAAAATGCAGTTGAAAAATATGTATTTGGCAAAAAAAGTGAAGGGAACTTCTCCTACCAAACATTAATGAGTATTGATGAAGTTGCTGAGTTAGCTAAAAAACTAAGTGATACAGATGCTACTATTGCGTGTGACATTGAGACTACGGGACTAAATTTTAAGACAGATACAATACAGACTATAGCTTTCTCAACCCATGAAGGTAATTGGGTAGTTCCTTGTGACCATAAGGACTCCCCTTTTAAGGACTTAGCGCACCATGACAGGTTTTGGACGTACATTAGAGGCATTCTAGTGAATTCCAAAAATAGGAAAGTATTTCATAATGCGAAGTTTGATTTGAAGTTTTTATTTCGCTATAATATAGTACCAACCAATGTATGGGATACTAAAATTATGCATCATATGATTAATGAGAATCTACCTAAAGGTTTGATGGATTTAGTGAAGCTGTACTTTCCTACTGAGTTGGAATCATTATAATGTTTGAAAAATACGAAACCCCAGATAAACTACTAACGCAGGAGCAGTTTGATGCTCTTACTAGTGGGACCCCCGAGGTCAGCACCTCCACCTCAAGCAGCGCGGATAATGCCACTCCACCACCCCCTGTTAACTCCGAATCTATTTGTGATTATGTTACGGTGGATATTTTCACGCCCGAAGAGTGTGAAGATATAATTAGCTATGTTAATAAAAAATATAAATTAACTCCTGGCACTTTAGATAAAGATACTACCGTAAACCCAGAGATTAGATCTTCAAAAGTAGCTTGGATAAGAAAAAAAGATAAGAAGATGCTTTGGGTGCATGATAGGATTAAAGATGCTATTATGTCTATTAATGAGGAAAAGTATAATTTCGATGTTACTTCTTCTGAAAGAATTCAGTTTACTAAGTACGAAGCAGGGCATCATTATACTTGGCATACTGATATGGGAGAATATGATCCTTCGAATAGGCGAAAACTGAGTGTTACTGTTAATCTTACCGACAACACTTGCTATGATGGAGGAAATCTCCTTCTACTAATTATGGGGAGTCAGTACTATACAGTACCTCCAAAGATTGGTCAGGCTGTAATTTTTCCGTCTTATGTTCCCCATATAGTAACAGAGGTTACTCCAAAACCTGGAGGGGGCTGAGGTAAAAAAAGAAGAGTCGCCCGTGCGGTGAGATATAGTTTGGTTCAATGGTGGATGGGAGATGAGAGATTTAAATAATGTTAACTGTTGCGAATCCTAATAAATTTGATTGGAAGAATATAGCATTATCTGATTGCTGTGAAGGCAACGCTGCTGACACTTATTTTACTCTGAAGCTGTATGATTTGCTTATAGATAAGTTTGATGATTTAAAGCTAACAGAGTTTTTTGAATCAGTTTTAGTTCCTTCAAGTACTATCTTTTCAGAAATGGAGTTTTCTGGATTAGAGGTGTGCCCCGATAAGTTAGAGTCTGTCGGGAAGATTATTAAAACCACTAATATAGAGACAGAGGATGCCCTGTATTCCTTTGCTGAGGTAGGAGCCAAAGATAACCTGTCTTCTACCAGTAATTTATCTGAAATCCTCTATACTAAGGAGGGTGGATTTGAGCTATACCCTCCTGATAAAACCTCAAAAGGCTCCCCTTCTGTGTCTGCTCCCACATTAAAGATTTTGCTTGAACATATCGAGCTTGAGTTAAGTAATAGAAATGCGTCAACCTCGTAAAGTATTAGTTATTGATGATTTTTATGAGAATCCAGACAAGATTAGGGATATTGCATTATCTGCAACCTATTCTTTAGAAGGTAGCCCTCATTTTATTAGGAGCGCAGGGTATTTTAGCGGCAATATGTTGCCTTTGTTTGAGGATTTATTGGGTATCTCCATAAATCTTGACCGCAATTGGACAGCAGCAAGACAAATTAAACCAGAAGAAGTTATCGAAGCTAAGAATTTTAATGGAACTTTTTATAAATACTCATCAAAAGCCTCTGCTACTGTCTCTAATCATATTCATCACGATTGTCATGATTGGGTGGGTGTATTAATGCTATCTCCCGAGTGCCCTGCTGAGTATGGGACTTCTTTATGGGAACATAAAGAAACACAGAAGTCTTTCACTTCCGATAAGTATGCTGCTTGTTTTCCACCTGACCCTATCTGCAATACAGCAGATAAAAATGACTGGAGAGAGGTGGATTTTATAGAGTATAAGTATAACAGGTTAGTTTTGTACAATGGGAAGCTATTCCATAGTGCAAATTTTGATCCGAACATTGAGAGAATTAACCAATTATTTTGTTTTAACGAAGCATGAAGTGGGGCTATAGAGATGAGAGCAAGAAGATTAGCCAGTCTGTTCTTGCTGAAAAGAGTACAGATGACCTTTTGGTTGCTGGTAAGTTCATTAGGGGTGTTTTAGATTTAAGAAAATCTGAAAAGCTAGAGAAGACATATATCCAAGGCACTAAAAAGGCTATGGAGTATAATAATGAGAATCGTGTATATGTAGATTATAAGTTAGACGGAACCTCAACTGGGAGATTATCTTGCGCTGCTTATAATGCACAAAAAAGCATGGGAGTATCGTTCCACACTCTGCCCCGAGAAACTAAGCATAATATTAGAAGTTTCTTTATTGCTCCGAAGGAGCATTCCTTTATTACTGTAGACTACTCTGCTATGGAGTTGCGAGTACTAGCCCATGTAGCTAAGGATGGCAATATGCAAAAAGCCTTCCAGGATGGGGCAGATTTGCACACTTATACGGCTAGACTGCTATTCAATAAAGAGAAGATTACAAAACAAGAGAGGCAGATAGCCAAGACTGTATCCTTTCTTATCGTATATGGTGGGGGAGCATTCAACCTAGCAGAGACTATGGGAATCCCCCTCAAGAGAGCGGAGAAGATAATCGCTAATTATAGGAAGGTTTATCCCGCTGTATTCTCTTTCATGGAGTTTGTAAATGAACACATTAGAAGTAATGGGTATGCTTATACTATTTTTGGTAGGAAGCGTAACCTTCCTGATGTCTACAGTCGGGACAGACAAGTACAGAACCGCGCACTCCGTCAAGGTCTTAACTTTACCATCCAGAGTGCTGCTTCTGATATACTTCTTTGTTCTCTTGTTGGTTTGTACAGGAAAATTAAAGATAGGGGTATGAAATCTCGTATCGTAGCTACTGTCCATGATAGTGTAGAGCTAATAGCCCCAGACGATGAGGTTGATGAGCTATGCAAACTTGTTCATGATGAGATGGTAAACTACCCTTTTATTAAAGAACATTTTAACATTCATCTAGATGTTCCTTTGGCAATTGAGATTCTTGTCGGCAAGTCTTTCGGAGATGGAGAAGAGGTATTTGTATAATGAAAACATTAGTAATAACAGATTTACACCTAAGCAATAAGATTTCTGGTTTTCTGGATGAGCAGGTAAAGTGTATAACTAAAATTTGTTCAGACGCTAAACCAGACGATATCATTATAATGGGTGATGTCTTTATGAATAGGCGACCTACCCCTTCAGAGTTGTTAGGGTTTAAACAAATATTAGATTTTGTAGGCTCTGATTCTTCAGTCACAGTCCTGCGAGGAAACCATGACAGCGAAACCAAAGCTGATGATGGCATTAGTGCTTTGTCTGTTTTTGAAAGTACCTTCACAGACGTAACTATTATAAAGCACACGACAACAGACTCTCTTACCAGAAGGGTGTATATTCCCCATTATGAAAATCAAGAAACTATTAAAAAAGCTTTGGATGAAGTTCCTGAGGGGTATTTCGTATTTGGTCACTTCGGTTATCGTGGTTGCCTTAATTCCGCTGGTGATGCTGATTTCTCTCTGCGCTTGTCTGACTTTAGGAATCCTAGTTTGTTGGGTCATATCCATAGACATGTTCAAAAAGATAATGTCACAATCCTAGGAACTCCCTATACAACTAATTTTGGAGAATGTGGTAAAGACAATTATTATGCGATAATTGATAACGATAAAGTATCTTACCATAAAATTCTTCATGGTCCTCGCCATGTTCTGTTAAAGTATAAAAGTTTAGAGGCCGACCCTAACCTTATTGAAGCGTTGAATGATAAAGATTACTTTACACTTTTGCGTATATTAAGGGATAGAGATGATAAAGAAGTATCTCTAGAAGGTCTTAATGTAGCCTCCATTGACATTAAATGGAATCCCTCCAGCGACGATCTGCTTGAAGAGGGTAGCGGTTACTCCCCCTCTAGGGATCTGTTTTCTATAAATGAAGTTATATTAGAGGATTACGTTAATTCGGTACAAACCAGTTTAACAAAAGAACAAATTATGCTAGGGTATGGTTTATTAAAAAATGAAGATTGAAAAAATAGTAATCAAGAACTTCTACTCCATTAGGGACGTAGAGTTGTGTTTGTCTGAGTATCAAGGGCTCACACTAATCAAAGGAATAAATAAAGACGCTAAAGGCTCTAATGGTTCTGGCAAGAGTGCTTTAGTGGAGGCTGTTTTGTTTGGTCTTACTGGGAAAACAATTAGAAAAAGTACGGAGGACTCCTTAGTAAACAATAAAGCAAAGAAGCTGTGTGTCGTACAGCTTCATATAACTAAGGACAATGAGTATATTGTTATTACTAGGAAGAAGAAACCGTCTAGTCTTGAGTTCTTAGTAGGAGACAGTAATTTAACTAAAGCTACTGTAGCGCAAACCCAAGCCTCTATTGATGAAACCCTTAATACCAATTATAAGGTATTAGTGTCTTCAATGTTTTTTGGTCAGTCTAATGATATTAGCTTTTTAGACTCGACTGCTGATGATAAGAGAAATATCATAAAAACCTTCCTTAACTTAGATGATATCTTTTCTATGAGGGATAGGATAAAAGGACACAAGGCAGAAGCTTATCAATCCATGAAGCTACAGGACTCTTTAGTGAACGAGCAAGAGAGATCCATTAAGGATCTTAAAAAGAAGCTAAAAGAAATTGAAGATGATACCTTGTGGTATACTAACAAATATGACGAGTACACTCTGAGTCTGTCGCTTGATGATATTTTAGATGGTGAGACTAAGTTTAGAGATACCAACTTTAAAATTTCTGCTTATAGAAAGGAAATTGATGCTAATGAGGATAGGTGGGTTGATTTACAGCATAAATCGCTACACCCAGACGAGGTGGATGTTTGCCCTAGGTGCGAGCAGGATATTGTCATAAAATATGACCCAGAGCAGAACACCTTAGATATGTCCAATATTGAAATGGATAACAAGGATATGCTTACAAAAATAAAGGATTTGGAAAAAACTCTTTGGGAGCCTCCTGTGTCCTCAAGAGAATTCTCTAAGATTTTGAAGTATAAGGATTTATGTCGGGATGAAGAAACCTTTACTTCCCTTATACAAGAGTATTCAGATAAGATCTTGCAACATCAGAAAGATAAGTCTTCTAGCAAAATTGATTACGATGTTATGCGATTTTGGGAGAAGGCTTTATCAGAACAAGGTGTCATTAAGTACATAATTAGAAATGTTTTAGAGTATTTTAATGATCGTTGTAATTTTTACTTGTCATATCTTACGAATAGTAAGTATTTTGTAGAATTTGATTCAGAATTAGTGGAGAAAATTACAACAAACGGAGCTATTATTCAGTATATATCTTTATCGGGTGGGGAAAAAAGGAAGATCAATCTGGCAGTCATGTTAGCATTGAAAGATCTTTTATTGTTAACCGATAAAGACCAATCTGATTTAGTATTCTTTGATGAAGTTGCTGAGAACCTAGATGAGGAAGGTGTTCGTGGGCTTCACGAATTACTACAAGAGATTAAAAAAGATAAAACGATTTTCGTTATCACCCACAACAAATACTTAAAGACTCTATTGGATTCCGCAAAGCGTCTAACAGTTATTAAACATAAAGGAACCACAAAAATAAAAGCATGACAATAGCTAATCTATCCCCCCTCGGACAAGAGATCTTCGAAGCTCGATACGCCTATCCTGGCGAAACAAAATGGTCTGAAAGAGCAAAGGCTATCGCTAAAGTTGTTGCTTCGGCTGAAACTGATGAAGATAAAGAAAAAATTGAAAAGTATTTTTACGATGTCGTGGGTTCGGGAGACTTTATCCCAGGCGGGAGAATTATTTATGGTGCTGGGCGTAACCGTGGGAATCATAACCTTCTTAACTGTTATGTTATCATTCCAGAAGATAGCGTCGATTCTATTGGCAAGACAATCCAGGATATGTATAGAATATCATGTGCAGGGGGAGGAGTAGGTTTTAATGTATCTAAGATCCGACCAAAAGGCGATGATATTGGTACTGTAAAGAACTCAGCCCCAGGAGCGGTTTCGGTTCTTCAAATGATTAATGAAGTAGGTGAACATGTTCGTGCAGGAAAGAATAGGAGAACTGCTCTTATGGGTATTCTTAACATTTCTCATCCTGACCTCCTGGAATTCTTGTCTGTCAAGTTAGACCAAGGGCAATTAAATAATTTTAATATCTCAGTTGCGATTACAGACCGTTTTATTGAAGCAGTTGATTTAGATGAGGATTGGTACTTTAGTTTTAATAATAAGGAGTATCATTCCTATGAGATGCTAAGGAATAATGAGGAACTTGTTCATGTTATTGCACAAGACGAGGAGGATGCATTAGAGAGAGCTAATAACTTCCACAAAAAAGATTGGAAAGATTCATTTACGGGATTGGGCCGTAAAGACATGAAGGCTAGGGACTTATGGGATATGATCTGGAAAAACTCTGTAGAATCTGGAGATCCAGGCATCTATAACATAGACTTGGCTAATAGATATACTAATGTATCGTATTTTGAAAGCCTTGACTCGACGAATCCGTGTGGTGAAATCTCACTTCCATCCTATGGAAATTGTTGCCTCGGTAATATTAATCTCAGCAACATGGTTCTTGATGATGCAAGTGATGTTGATTGGAAGAGACTGGCTAAGACCGTTCGTACAGGTGTTAGGTTTTTAGATAATGTCTTAACAGTTAACAACTTTCCAACAACTGAATGCAGAAGCGTGGGAGAGCGATCCCGCAGAGTTGGGTTGGGCGTAACTGGTATGCATTATATGTTAATCAAACTAGGTTTAAAATACGGTAGTGAAAAATGTCTTGAGTTTTTGGATAGATTATTTACAACCATCCGTGATGAATCATATAAGATGTCTATATACCTTGCGAGAGATAAAGCTCCCTTCCCAGAATTCGAATATAAGAAGTATCTGAATGAAGATTATGCAAAAACTCTACCCGCTCGTATTAGGATGCTTATCAAGCGATACGGGATTCGAAATGCTGTTATGCTTACTATCCCTCCTTGTGGTACTATCTCTATGCTCCACGGGGTTAGTTCAGGCATTGAGCCTATTTTCTCTGCTATGTATACCCGTCGTTATAGGCATAACAATATTTGGAAAGAGAAACTAGTTGTAGATCCTCTGTTTAAAGAATGGTTTGAGCTTGGCTTGCCTCTTGATAATTTTGTAGGGGCGTATGATGTCTCTCCAGAGGATCACATCAAGGTGCAAGCTACTATTCAGAAGTATATGGATTCTTGCATCTCTAAAACCATTAATCTTCCGCATACCGCAGAGCCCGAGGACTTTAGTAAGGTTGCTCTTGAGTATGCTCCGTATCTAAAAGGTCTTACTGTTTATAGGGCTGGTGCTAAAGAGGGGGAACCCTTGTCCGCTATCGCTTTAACAGACGATAACATTGATAAGTATATGAAAGAGGTTGATTTTGAAGAAGAAGTCCAAACAGGAGAAGCCTGTAGCCTTGCAGGGGGAGACTGTGGAGCTTGAAAAGCTTCCTGATGTCAACGACCCATACTGGGAGGAATAAATGATAATGTTAAGTGATAGAGCCGCTGTAGAAATGGAGCGCATAGTTCATGAGCAAAGCTTAGGTGAGGTCTATCTTAGGGTAGGTGTTAAAGGGGGAGGCTGTTCTGGCTTTTCTTACACTCTGGGTTTTGATGATACTAAGAAGGAAATTGATCAAGTATCAATTAAAGAATGGATGCCAAAAGATATAGAAGTAATTTGTGATCCAAAAAGTTTTTTATATATAAATAATACCATAATTGATTATGAATCAGGATTAATGGGAAGGGGTTTTAAATTTGTAAACCCTAATGCAAGCAATAGCTGTGGGTGCGGGGAGTCGTTTAGCGTATGACATTTGTAATTCAATCAGAGTGTGTAGGGGTTAAGGATGCTGCCTGTGTAGAGGTGTGTCCTGTAGATTGTATCTATGAGATAGACCCTAAAGAAGATACACATATGCTCCCTATGTTTATTCATGTTGATGAATGTATTGATTGCGGTGCTTGTGAGCCTGAGTGCCCTGTAGATGCAATTCGCATGGAGGATGAAGCAGAGGAGAAATGGTTAGCCGTTAATACTAAACTATCAGAGGAGCATGATAATGCCTAGGTACGAGTGGATATGTAGAGAATGCAACGCTTATTGGGATAGGGACTGCAAGATAGGTAAAGCTCCCGATAGGACTAGATGCCCAGAGTGCAAAAAATTATGCAATAGGTATTGGCAAAATGCTAATATCGGCATATCTTTTAAGGATGATGGGTGCGGGAATAAAAATTCTACCGCAGGAGACTTTCATACTGTTAAGCAGAGATATAGGAAATTCAATAAGGAAGGTTACGATCAAGACTCTGCTAATACTTTTTTACATAGATCTATTCGACAAAGTAAGGAACGACAAAACGATGAGAATGCTAGGTATAAACCTGTGTATTTAAGACCAGATAGGTTAGTGGAAACTGGTGAGGCTAGAAGGTTGAGTGATAAGGAGACTTCAAATAAGTTAGAAAGAGCTAGAAAATTAACAGAACACACCTATGATAAGGCTAAGATAGACCCAAACCATCAGACAAAACAGTTTTAAGAATGTCCTATAATTTTAGCGATAACATTCAGCGAGGAATTTTGTACCTCGCTAAATCAGATAAAGATTTCTTCATTAATTCCTCAGACCTAGTTCAAGAGGATTACTTTGAATACCCCGCACACTCCACTATCTTCAAGGTAGTTAAAGATCATTATGAGAAGTATAAGAATCTTCCTAATGATGACATCATCTTGGAGTCTGTTAAGCCTTTTAAAGGTGAGAGAGAGTTGTTGTCCGATTACTCTGATGAGTTAGAGTATATTAACAACTTAGATACTTCTAGTATTCAAAACAAAGAGTTCATCCTAGATAGGGTTGAAGACTTTGCTAAGAAAGAGGCTATGAAGAGGGCTATCCACAAAAGCCTAGAACTTATCAAACAAGGTAAGGTAGCTGATGTTGAGACTGTCGTTCGTAACGCTCTGCTCGTTAATCGGAATGTTAATGTAGGTCAGGAGTACTTCGATGATTTCTCTGATAGGTGGAAGCGTGTCTTCGATAGAGAAGAGCAAGATAGATACCGTACCCTTCTCCCAGACCTTGATAAATCTCTTGAGGGTGGGTTAGGCCCGAAGGAGTTAGCTATGGTTGTTGCTCCTCCTGGAGTGGGTAAGTCTTTGTGGCTGGTTAATCAGGCTTGCATGGGACTTACTGAAGGGAGGAATGTTTTATATGTCTCTCTGGAGATGCGTGAGGATAAAGTA
>TARA_R110001583_G_scaffold13766_6_pt1 | contig 12437 bp, 22 predicted proteins | sample TARA_R110001583 | Tara Oceans TARA_R110001583 (sample SAMEA4398432) | marine metagenome | biome: Polar Biome; feature: [MES] marine water layer (ENVO:01000295) within the mesopelagic zone...; material: water (ENVO:00002006), including particulate matter (ENVO:01000060) such as...... | reverse complement strand
TCAAGAAGATGTTAAAGAAATTAAAGAACAGCTTGAGAAATTAAACGATAAAATAGACGCGTTAAGATAATATGAAAATTTGGAACAAATGTATATGTTTAACATCACCTAAATCATTAATGGTAATAGGTACATTATTAATTAGTACTTTAGTGATAGCGAGTGTGTGGACAGATGTAGAGCCAATAATAGAGACACCTGTAGAACAAATAGAGGTAATAGATAGTACAGCTATATGGGTACCTACAGAAGAAGATATTGCATATCAAGATAGTATGTTTACTATAATACAAAATACTCAAGATGATATTACTGAGATTAAAGAAGATATAGTACTTATAATAGAAAGATTAGATTATGAAGATGGTACATATGATATTATTAGATATGTTAAAGGTGGTAAAATAGATAAAAGAAGAAATTAACTATGAAAAAAGATTATACAACATGGAAGTTAATAGCAGGTTATTTATTAATATTACTATTAATGTTAGTGTCAAGCACTGCAAACGGACAAACATATACTTGTGATGAAGATATATGTGTAGTAGAATTTAATGCTAGCTGGAACTCAGCAAATAATGTAGATTGGTTAAATAAATTATCAGACGCAGGAACAGAAAGAATTCTAATTGATGCTGGCACTTGGCAAAAGGACTTTAGTATAGTAGTTACTCCAACTATTATTATATTCGTAAATGGTAAAGAGTCAAAAAGATATCAAGCTAACATAATGATGGAGATGGAAGCAACAAAGCAAGAAGTACAAGATAAGATAGATGAAATCATAATGGAGGAAATGTAATGGGATGTAAATGTCACAAACAAAAGGTAAGTGAATCCATCAAATTACCTGCAGATAAGACTATAGTTTTACAAGCCGATACAGATGAACATAAACGTGGACTAGTTGTCACTTGGAAGAGTGATGGTGGGTATGATGTAGCATATTGGTACGACACTCCAGATAATATAGTAGCAGCTGAATTAAAAGGTGATGGTAAATCATTCGGTGATATAAAAAACGTTTGGTTAGGATATCATCCTAAGCTTGATGAGAGACTTAAGAAAGGTGAATCTGGATGTTGTCATAAATGTGGGTGGTCACATGTAAAAGGATCAGCACATAAGACACCTTATAGAACTGGTAAGAACTCATGTGCTAATAGAAAATCAGAAGCTAAATTAAATAAAGAGAAATTTACAGACCCAGAGGATATGAGAATGAATGAACAAAGACCAATGCCACAAGATACTCCAAATGAATTTGCTTACACAGACTTTAAGAAGTGGGTATATAAAAATAGAAAAGCAGTTAAAGGTGTATTATTAAAAGCTCTAAAAGATAATCGTGGTGACGGTACTTATCTATTTCTAGCATTAACACAAGTATGGTTAGCTTGGGCAAACAAAAAAGCAAAACAATGGTCAAGTGTCCCAAAATACAAATCTCCTGCAAGCGTAAAGTTCGGTAGAGCATTAGCAGTAATGATGAAGAAAGATAACTTAATTATCACAAAATCTGGTAATAAACTTACTACTGTAAAAGAAGCTACAGATGTTTGGAAAAAATTTGACGCAATGCAAAAATTACAGGGTCATGGAATGGATATAGAAATGGATATGAAAAACATTCTAGCAACAATCAAACAATTACATAAAAATATGGAACAGGAAGCTGAACCAGAAGGTGGTAAAATTGCAGATAAGTATGGTAAGCAACTTGATAAATATGAAAAGATGTATAAACAACGAAAAGCTGAACTTAAAAAAGTTTTTGCAAAATTAGATAAATTAGAGCAATTCTAGGAGAAACAAAATGAAATATTCAAGAGAACAAATTAAAGCAGTAATGGATAGCAAAGGCTATAAATACTTTGAAAGTGATAACTATGATGTAAATATTATAGGTATTAGAAATAGCGCAACAGGAACTAAAATTACAAATAAGTTTGACGATACAATGACTATATCATTCAAAGACGAAGATGGTAACTGGCATTATAATGAATATAATTGTACAACAGATCCAGGAGATGATTGGACTGATAATCCTTGGATAGATGAAATAGGATGTGCAGTATTGAGACCAGGACAGTATAGAGGTTCACATAAAATTAGATTACATGGTGGAAAATATACTGCATTAGGACAAAAGAAAGATGTAACAGTTTATAGAGATAATAATAGAGATGAAAATTATGATTTCGATGAATCAACCTGTGATACAGGAGTGTTTGGAATTAATATACATAGAGCAACTGCTCTAGAAGGTAAAACTTCTACTTATGTAAATAAATGGTCAGCAGGATGTCAAGTAATTGCATCTAATGATGATTGGCATGAATTTTTAGAAATATGTCAAGAAGCTAGAGCTGTATGGGGTAATTCATTCTCATATACATTAATCGAGAGTAAAGACATTGTATGATCCGAGTAGAGATAAGAGGTGGTATACAGACAATAACAGAAATATGTGAAACATGTAAATGTCATATTAAAGATTTAACTACAGATGATATATTAGTTAAAAAGCCGTCTGATCTAACAGTTAAAGATTCTACTGGTAAAGAAGTAACAAATACAGACCCAAGACCAAAATGTTATTGCGAACACTGTTCACATTAAATTATGAAAAAATACTTACTCCCAATAATGATAGCACTATCAGCGCTAGCTGTATCAGCATCAGCTGCATTCTATTCAGTCTTTGGACTGAGTAAATTATTTGCTGGAGCATCAACACAGGTAATTATAATGGCAGGTTCTTTAGAATTTGCTAAGTTAGTAGTTGCATCTCTGTTATATCAATACTGGGATACTATAAACAAATGGTTACGCTCATATCTTGCAATTGCTTGTTTTGTTCTAATGGTAATTACATCAGGAGGTATATATGGATATTTATCTGGAGCATATCAATCAACTGCAACTCAATCAGAATTACTTGATAAATCCCTTGTAATACTTAACCAAAAACAAATTAGGTTTGAAGAAGCCAAACAAGATTTAACACTTGAGAAAACTCAGATAAACAAATCAATTTCAGATTTAAGAATATCACTATCTAATCCACATCAAGTGTCGTACTGGGATGAAAACTCTCAATCAGTAATTACTACAACTTCTAGATCTACAAGAAAAGCATTACAGAAAGAGTTAGGTACAACTATAGTGGAAAGGGATACAATTACATCACAAATAAACGCATTAGTAGATTCTGTATCAGTATACGATGTTAAGATATTAGAAAAGCAGATAAATAATGAATCAGCTAGTGAGTTAGGTCCATTAAAATATATGGCTGAACTAACTGGTCAGGATATGAGTAAGATTGTAAATTGGTTTATGTTATTAATTATATTTGTATTCGATCCACTAGCTGTTGCAATGGTAGTAGCAGCTAATATGGCATTCGCTCACATAAAACCTAAAGAAAAAACTAACAAAGAGGTTAAGATGTCCGTTCCTAAAGGAATGAAATTTAATAAACCATACCCGATGAAGCCAAAAAAAGAAGATCCATTAACAGGTGAAGAATTAAGTAAAGTTATAGATACAGTGATTAGAGGAATAGAAGTCGAGAAACCTAAAACACACCCAGATGTTACAGAACATATTAATAAAGAGATAGAAAAATTAAGAAATGATCTTAACGATAATAATATAATGTCTCATAATCAAGCTAAAAATTAGTTGTCTAATCGAGTATTTTTTCTTATATTTAATATATGAAAGATAAAATGACACTTACAAATCGAGCAGTACAGAAGATATTAGATTGTATCGATAGTTCAAAAACACATGAACACATGGATACATGTAATCGAATGATTCAATTAATATATAATTATGATGTTAAGAGTAATACGTTAACATACTTAACTACAAAGTATAGGGATAAATTATTAAAAATAGATGGAGAGGTATAATGTGGAAAACAACAACAACATGGGGTGACTATAAAGTAGTATACCATTATACGGAGAACTAATATGTATATCAAAACTCAATTAATACCTAATAATAATGATGAATGGGTAACAACATTATTTTTAGATGACGGTACAAAAGTAAAAGCTGATGTAACTAGAGGTTACCATGAAGCTGTAACAGTAGCAAAGCAGTGGTCAGAAGAGAATGATAATTGTACATATGATGTTAGTGTAAAAAATAAAAATTGGAATGAGTAATAAATTTAAGAGAGATGGTAGAGGTGGTGGATTCAATATCATGGAGAGTGAAATACGACATGCGATGTCTAATACACAATCTAATAGAGCAGCTGCAAGATTCTTAGGTGTTGACTATAGAACATATAAGAAATATGCAGAGTTATATTTCGATGATGGTAAGAATTTATTTGAAGTACATAAAAATCAACGAGGTATAGGATTAAAGTATAAATCTAAGAAAGGTTATAAAACAAAATATCCTATCGATGAAGTTATACAAGGGTTACATCCTGCACATCCACCAGCTAAATTAAAGCAAAGACTGTTTGTTGAAGCGTATAAAGCAGAGGAGTGTGAAGTTTGTGGCTTTGATGAACGACGAATGACTGACTATACAATACCTTTAATGTTAGATTGGCAAGATGGTGACAAAACAAATCATAAATTAGAGAACATCAGAGTATTATGTCTCAATTGTTATTATTTACAAGTAGGTAATCCGTGTAACAGTAGGTCAGGTAAGCGAAAATATAAAGATAACGGTGGGTACTAGGTATAGGTATGTAGTGCACGGACCTGACGGAGAAGCTTTTATCGTAAAACGTGAATTCTATGAAGGTCGCTTCAAAAGACCACCAAATATAGAGTTGTTAAGACAGTGGTTTCATTGTGATGTAGTCATACGAAATCAAGGTAAACTATATTTTTGTGATAAAATACACTCTGTTGAATTTGAAGAAATAGTATAAAAATAACTGTGAAAACAGTTGGTAGTCTGAAGAATAGTTCTTATATTTATAGTATAAATGAAGGGAAAAAACAACTTAAAATACTATAAAAATAACTGTGGAAACAGTTGGTAGTCTGAGATATTCTTCTTATATTTATACTATAAATAAAAACGCTATAAGTTATGTTCAAAACACACTCAAAATTCTGGTTAGGTCACTTCGACAAAGAAGTAGATGTATTAAGTCAAGAAGACTTAATTAATGAAAAACCACAAAAAGATTACATAAAATTAGCTTCTACTCTTAGAGCAGTTGGTAATTTTGTAAACATTGTAACAGGTAAAAATACCCCTGTTAGTTTTCATTCAAGAGATGAAAGCTTTACTGATGGTAAATCAGTTACTATTTCTTCAAATATTAAAGATAGTAATTTTGATCCTATTGTAGGATTAGCATTACATGAAGGTTCTCATATCAAGTTAACTAACTTTGATACTATGAGACATGTAGCATGGGAAGATGTTAAAGATCAAGAGACATATGATCAAAATGCACATAGTGATAGATATGAAATCGTTAATAGACTTAGAGGACTTCTTAACTATGTAGAAGACAGAAGAATAGATAATTTTATCTACACTACTGCTCCAGGTTATAAACCTTACTATAAAGCATTATACGATACGTATTTTAACTCAAAAATAGTTGATAAAGGTCTTAAGTCTAGTGAACATAGAGATGAAACTTGGGAATCTTATATGTTCAGATTGATCAATATCACTAATGAAAATAGAGATTTAGATGCTCTCAATGGTTTAAGAGATATATGGAAAGAATTAGATCTTGGTAATGTATCTAGATTAAAGAGTACTGATGAAGCTTATGAAGTTGCTAAGAATATCTATCACATTATAGATGGTGCAGTACATCAAGAAGAGCTTGATAAAGAGCAAGAAGGTGACGAAGGTAAAGGTGGAAAGAAAAAAGAAGATAAAGATTGTCAGGGAGAGAGTAGCTGTTCTAGTCCAACTGGGACTAAGAAAGGGAAGACTCCTAAAGGAAAAGCTGGTAAAGATAATGGATCTAAAGCTAAAGGTGGAGAACCATTATCTGGTATAGATAAAAATAGATTACAGCAAGCTATTGAAAAGCAAAAAGCCTTCAATAAGGGTGATGTTAAGAAGACTAACATGTCTAAATCAGATAAGAAAAAGGTACAAGCTATCAAAGAATCAGGTGTTACTCAAAAAGAAGTAGGAAAGAATGGTAACAATCACATCAATAGTATTAATGACACAATTGAATGTATTGTCGTTAAGAATGTTACAAAGAAATTAATTGATACTAGATTATATACATGTATATTCCGTGATACTGCTAGAGATTGGCAAGCGTCACAAATAGAATCTGATCAAGCAGATATTGTAAATAAAGGTATCAGACTAGGTAACATGTTAGGTAGAAAATTACAAGTACGTAATAATGACAAATCACTTAAGTATAATAGATTAAGAAGTGGTAAGATCGATAGAAGAGCTTTATCTGGATTAGGGTATGGAGTAGAGGCAGTATTCCAGAAAGTGTTAACTTCATCACACACTCCATCTTGTATACATATCTCAATAGATGCTTCAGGATCTATGGGTGGTAGTAGATGGGCGAACTCACAGGTAGCTGCTATCGCGATTGCGAAAGCTGCTTCGATGACACCTAACTTAGACGTAGTTATTAGTTACAGAACTATATATTATACAGGTGGAACTAATTGTAAACCACTAATAGTAATCGGGTATGACTCACGTAAAGATAAAATGAGTAAGATAACATCATTATTCAAATACTTTACTCCAGGAGGAAATACTCCAGCTGGATTATGTTTCGAAGCTATACTAGATGAAATTACTGAGATGGGTGGTAGAGATACTGATAAATACTTTATTAACTTCTCAGATGGTGAGCCATATTTTTCCACAAAAGGGTATGATTACTGGGGACCTCTAGCTGATAAACATGTACGAGCACAGGTAAATAAAATGAAAGCATCAGGTGTTAAAGTATTGAGCTACTTCATCGATGGAGATAAGGTTGGAGATAGAGCAAGAGCAGAGTTTGATTATAAATACGGTAAAGAAACTACTGCATATGTATCAGTAACAGATATAGTTCCATTAGCAAAGACGTTAAATAAAAAATTTATAGAGGTATAATATGAAAGTACTAATATGGATACACAGTAGAGATGCTGCAGCAGACACAATTACAGATTATACTTTAACAAGACCCTACCATGATAGACATGATGAATGGGTACAAGTAGAGATTACAACAGATGAATTTGCGCAGTTGAGAGACAAGCAAGTAGAAGAGAGACCAATACCAGATATAGTTAAAAAGCATAAGACTATAACAGGAGGAGAATTTCCATCTTTCTGGGCTAACCTTTCAATAGAAGAAAAATCACAAATACAAAAAGAATATGGCTGGAATTATTAATATAGAGAGAAGACATTTAGCATACTTAAAAGCTAAAACAAGGGTAGAGAAAATGTATAGCGGCTGCAAATTGAGTGTACGAGAGAGCGCCGGATTTTTTATCGAAGATGGAGAAGGCCGGAACATAATAGCTCTTCGATATCCAGATTTGGCATTTGCCGATAACGTAATGAGCGCGTATATCAACTTAGACATAGTTAGTCATTGGAATAAAACCGAAGATAGAAACTCGAAGAAGTTCAAGAATGACGTCAAAAGTGTATGTGTTGTAGGAGACGGTAGGAGTACGTCAAAGCAGTTTAGAGAGTATGTAGAATATAAACCCGATCACGTCACATCGGATGGACAACCAGAGGAATAATGAGAGTATTTTTTGGTATATTTTTAGTCATTTATTTGATAGTAGGATCGGTATTTGTATACCTACTACCTAATACAAAAACATTTTGGTACTTATATTTGATATTTGGATTTGCATTTATGTTCGCATGCGATCTATTATGGGATTCATATAACGTATACGGACAGGAAAGATTAAATTGGTGGCAAAGAATACTTGTAGTATTATCATGGCCGGTGATGGTTTGTACAGTATTACATACAATATGGAATAATTACTTTAAGAATAAAAATGGAGAGAAATAATGAATAGTAGTAACAAATGGTACACTAAACAAAGTGAAATGGTAACAGTAAGTGAATATTATGGTAAGGCACAGAGCGGTGTAAAATGTCGTGAGATTAACGATATGGCTATGGAGGATAGAGTAGATATTAAATATCCAAAGACATGGTTAAATAAGTTAGATTTTATCGACAAGGTACACGAAGGAGGTGCTAAATCAGATAAAGAGATTGTAAAGCAGATGATCTCTCAAACCGAGGTAGAGATGGAGCAAACTAAGAAGGGAAGTAAAGATGATTAGTATATGGTATTGGGCAATTGGACTAGTAGTAATATGTAGTGTGTGGTTGATTATAGAAGCATATAAAGCGCCGCTTATAGATGAGTCGACAAAGAAAAAGAAACGTAGTCACGGTAAATTAGGCGGCAACTTAGAGGATGTACATATGAGAAATAATAAAAATTAATGGAAATAATAGCAACAATATTTGGTATGACAATGGTGTCGGTTATAATAATATGCTTGGGTTGGTCGATAGCATCTTACATAGCAGAGGACAGGAAATATAAACTTAAAATAAAGGGGAGACAACGATGAATTTTTATCAAGTAACATGTCAACATGTCACAGATGACGGTAATGGCAAAATGAAGAAAGTAACAGAGAGATACTTAATACATGCGGTATCAGTAACAGATGCGGAAACTATTACAACAAAACAATTTGGAATGGATGTATCGGACTTCGAGGTAAAAGAAGTTAAGAAGTCACGTATAATAGATGTACATTTTGGAGAAAGTAAGTAGTATGGAAATAGCAGCATTTGTAATAGCATTGGGTGTAGGAGTAGCATTAGGAATGTACATATCATCTCAGGTAATGCACAGTATCGATAGGAGCATCAATCGTAGGGAATTCGATAAGAATATGCAAAGATTAGATAAGGAGAAGCGAGAGGTAGATGTAGAGGAGGATAACTCAGAGGAAATAGCTAAGAGACTTGCAGAAGAAAAAGCAAGGAATTTAGCTAAATTTGCAAAAGAGGAAGCAGAACGTATAGAAAAACGTCATGATGAAAAACAAATTAATGGCTAAATTGAATGATAAGCAAAAGAGTGGTATACGTAGACAGGTTGATATCGACCTAGGCGTTACACCACCTAAGAGCACTGTCCATAAGAATAAGAAGAAGTATGATCGTAAAAAGAAACATAAAGATGAAGAAGCAGACTAGGCAAGAGAAAGATTCGGAGCTATTCACTCTAATAGGATGTGGAGGTATAGTATTGATGACATTGATTATGTGGACAATGATATTTTTAATGGGATGCTGATAAAAGATAAGAATAATGATTGAAATAATTATATTGGTACTATTTATAGCATTGGTAATATTTGGATGCACAACAGATAATTGGAATGGACAATAGTATTGGAGAAATGAAAGTGTTCGATGAATTTGAACTATATGGTACTATATACGCATCTAATAAGTATAAGAAAGGTGTGGATATAGAGTATGTAAATGGAAGAAAGGATAAGAAGACACATGGTATATATACACTCAGACATGATGATGCAATAGTAAAGATAGGATGTACACGTTGTCTGGATAGTAGGTTCCACACAATGTATAGACATGTACAGAATACTACTAACGATAGGATAAGAGAGTATGTGAAGAACATCAATAACCTATCGATCTATGTATATGAAGTCCCAACATATGATGAAGATGTTTTAGGCATATCCGTACGTTATAGCCCCGTAGATGATCTGGAAAGAAAGATACTAACAGAGTATAAGGATAGGTATGATACATTACCGATTCTCAATGTAATACGACGATAACTGTAGGATTGCAATAAATATAATATACGTATATATGCATATATGTATAGCTTACTGTCTGAAGTAATAGAGTACATCATGGCTATGTGTGTGGAGCCCCTGAAATTTCCTATATGACCCTATGTCTCTCCTATGGACTCTCACTCCTACGCGCATATTATCTGCACACACACTACGAAGAAAAAAGATGGAAAATAACTGTGGATTTAGTTGGTAGTCTGAGATATTCTTCTTATCTTTATGTATATAAAGACGCCGGAAGAACTGGCCGATTTTTAACTTAAAACACACACACAATGTTAGTAAAAATTATTGAAAGCCCAGCTGACGGCAAAATGTTAGCAGTAACACCGGAAGGAGGTATTATCCCGTTCAACAAAGCAACGGCGAATCACCCAACCTTATGGAAAAACACAGCTAGTAAAGCATATGCAGAAGGATATGCGTTTCAACTAGTAGACGGTAAATGGTCTAAAGTCTCTGAAAGAGAGTTTAATAAGGCTGAGGTTAAAGCTAGCGCTCCAGTAGACGTACCGGAGAAGCAGTTAGAGCTGATGCAATTCATTCAAGCATCTCCGAATATAAGACCAATTGGAATGAAGATGACTGATATCAAGTGGAAGTACTTGATACGATGTGCTATGCGCGGTAAAAATATCATGATGACTGGTCCTGCGGGATGTGGAAAAACTATGGCTGCAAAATCAGTTGTAAATGCATTGGATAGACCGGACTTTTATTTCAATCTAGGTGCCACGCAAGATCCAAGAGCAACATTGATTGGTAATACACATTTTAACAAAGACACGGGAACTGTATTCTCAGAAGCCCTATTTGTAAAAGCTATACAAACCCCCAATAGCGTAATTCTGCTCGATGAACTTTCAAGAGCCCACCCGGAAGCACACAACATATTAATGACCGTGTTAGACGAAGGGCAACGTTATCTCCGACTGGATGAAGCCGATGGTGCACCGACAATTAAAGTTGCAGATGGTGTGACATTCATTGCAACAGCGAATATTGGAAATGAATATACAGCGACACGTGTAATGGACAGAGCTCTGATCGACAGATTTATAATTGTGGAAATGGATGTATTGGATAGCGAGCAAGAATGCGAGCTTTTGCGACACCTTTATCCAAACGTCGATACAATACAATTAGAGAGTATATCGGGCATCGTGGGTGATACGCGTAAAGAAATAAGCAATGAGTCACCACGTATAAGCACACATATATCGACACGTGCATCAGTTGAAATGGCCGGATTAATATATGATGGGTTCACGCTTGAAGAAGCAGCCAATGTATTGATATACCCACAGTATGACAATGCGGGTGGATTGGATAGCGAACGAACATTCATTAAGCAATTGGTACAAAAATACATTCCAACGGATGCCGACACCGACGACTTATTCAATGTGGAAAATGATAACGACAAAGAATATGCGATTGCACAATAAATAATATAATGACATAACAGTGTGTGTTATTGCGGGACACATCAAAAACACAATATTGACGTAGACGAGGGTAATCATTGCGATTCCAAGGTTCCACAAAATATTTGATATTTGATGTGTTTCCGTGTGTTCATTGTATTTTCATTATTTTTGAATATTTTTATTGTTTTTTATTGTTTTTGAATATACCGGAACTTTACTTGTAAATCATAAAAATTTTTATTTGTAAAACAGCGGGTGACTGCTGTATCTGTCGAGGCAATATTTTCGAGCTATAGCCCCATTGTTTAGAGTGAATATGCGACGCATAGTATGAGCTCTCACGCACATCACTCCAATACCCTTTTAATTAAAATAAGTGTGTATATATACCGTATAGTCCATGTACCTTATATTTATGTATAACGGATAAGATGTAGGGATTGTGTTAACTGTATACATAGGGAATAGCATATAATGAACAGACCTCAGATTATAAAAGATAAGCAGAGAGCACTTCAAAAGGAGCTCGAACGTATACAATCATCTTGTAAGCATACCCATCAGAGCGTTACGTGGATGAATGATATCAAAGGGTATAAGTGGGTCTGTAATATGTGTATGTCAGATATACGTTATCCTACAACACCTGAGCTGGATAAGTTTATACATTCTTAATAATTACTTAATCTTCTCTTAATATGTTTCCTCGTCGTTATGTGTATTTATATACATGGAACGACAACTTGACATATCACCACTAATCTATATCATACTAATGGTAGTGGTTTTCTTAGTAGCATTATAATTGGGCGCATCATTCACTTCGTTCATATTTCTTGCGCACTCCCGCTAAACCTCCCTTAAAAATAACCCCTAAAACAGTTGGCGGCCTGAGATATTTTTCTTATATTTAGGTATAAATAGAGGGGAAGATACCATCTCTATATAACTTAAAAACACACACAATGTCAAACTTTCAAGATCTACAAAACTTCGTCGACAGAATGAAGTCAACATCTTCCTTAAATGAGAAGAAGCAAATAATCGAATCTATTAAGGATAACGATTTTATTACAAATGTACTTTATTTTACTTATAACCCGTACTTGA
>TARA_R110001583_G_scaffold73355_2_pt1 | contig 12439 bp, 20 predicted proteins | sample TARA_R110001583 | Tara Oceans TARA_R110001583 (sample SAMEA4398432) | marine metagenome | biome: Polar Biome; feature: [MES] marine water layer (ENVO:01000295) within the mesopelagic zone...; material: water (ENVO:00002006), including particulate matter (ENVO:01000060) such as...... | reverse complement strand
GATAATATAGAAGGAATGGAAAAGTTAAGTGATAAAGAACTTACTCAAGTTGGCAATGATTTAGTTGAAGATACATTGCATACAGAAGTAAGAAATATTATAGCTAAAGATATACCTGACAATCCTAAAGATTTTCCAGCATGGAGAAATTCTTATATGGGTAAAAAGTTTTTTGAATTGCAAAAATTTCCATCAGAAAGACAAACTATGGGAGCAGATGGAGGTCAATATATTTTAGTTCCTCTGCATGTTGATAAAAAAGGTATTAAATATTTAAATCAATTAAGAAATGAAGATGTAAAAAATAATAAATTTTCAAAAGACTCAAATCCAATGATTCGCAATAATGAAAATGCATATATAGCATACAGAATACCTTCAAATTTTAATTCTTTTTTAAATGCTATACATTCTAATAAGAATATAACACAAGAAAAATTACAATCTGTATTAGAATCAAACACACTAGAAGATGGATTTTATACAGCACAAGAAGAAAAAGTATTTCCTTATGATTTAATTCCAAATACAAATAAACCTAAAAAGAAATTTAGTACATTTACAAGAGGGGTAAATTTTAGAGGTGAATTTTCATATCAACCACCTATTAATTGGATGCCAAATATATGGAAAGTAATAAAAAATCAAAGAACATGGAATGAATTAGTATTTAATGAAGTTCTTGATGGAAGAGTTAAAGAGGCAGAACAAAAACTTTCAGACCAAATAAATAAATCATCAAGTATATTTACTCAAACTGGTTATACACCAGAAGCAATTGAAGAAATTATTGATAAAGTTTTAACTATGGGAAATTTAGAAAATAATTATTTTCAAGATAAAGATGGGAACTGGTCTACATTTAACAGTCAAGTACAAAAAATAAGTAAATTTAGTTATGGATATGTAGAGTTTAATGATTGGACTATAGATAGGCAAATGCGTGAAGCTATGGTAGCAATATCTAAAGAAATAAAAGGATTAGAATCTAAAATAGCAATCCAAGAAAATATTAGAGATTCTGAAGAGTCTGATAATGTTGAAAAATATGAAGCAAAAGACCAAATACAAAAAGGAAATGCAAAATTAGAAGAATTAAATGAAGCAATGAATGCTTTTCGAAATAAATTAAATCTTGACCCATTAATTGAGGAAGATAGAAAACCATTATTCTTAGCTAATAGAATACTGTCTACAAAACACAGAACTTTATTTACAAATAAAAAAGAAAGAATAAAAGATAGAAGTATTTGGGTTAATTATATAGATAAAACCTTTAGAGAATTACATAGAATAAATTTAAAAACGCAAGCATTAGCAACTTTTACAGCTTTAAGAAATCAACCTTCAATAGTTAAATATCTTTCTAGTGAATTACATAATACAATGGGTAATCCAAGTGCTGAATCTGGATTTTTAGGAATAGATTGGCTTACTGAAGAAAATATAGCAAAATTGATACCGGGCGTAAAAGATGCAAATGATTTAAATACTAAATCATTATTAATGAGGAGTTATAAAACATATGCAAATATGGGTTTTTCACCTGGCTTTACAAATAATTTTCAAAGGTCAAATATAATAATAGATAGGGGACTTAAGCCATGGTTAGAAGCATATGATGCAAGAATTAATGGAGCAAGAGGCTTTACATCTGAAGAATTAGAACAACAAGTTAGAGAGACTGGTGTTTTAGAGCCTGGTAATGCTATGATTGATATGCTAACTATAGGTATGGGTGGAAATTCATCAAATATTAAAGAAGCATATGTTCCATGGCGAGATATGTGGCAATTATGGAAAGCTGATACACTACAGAAATATTTAGATAATAGCAGTGGGTGGGATAAAGTAATAGAAAATGCTAGAAAAGTATCTTATAATGAAAAAATAACTGCAGAAGAAATAAAAAAAGTTAAAGAACAGTTATATGACTTTATGCATAATGATAAAGCAACTAAAAAATATTTAAAAGATAAATTAAAAGAAATGAGATTAGGGTTTTATCAATCTCAAATGAATAGATTAGTAAGATGGAGAATATCATGGGCTCCATTTGGTGGGTGGGAAAAATTTACTTTAAAAGGAGGCGAAGAAGAAATGCGCATTGAGCATGGTATAGAAGCCTTTTTTAGAGCAGAAGAATTAGGCATGGTAGATAAATCTTATGATAATTGGAAATATACTGATAATCCAGAAGTAGTTCAATTTGCTAGGACAATGGTATATAATCATTTATTTGGAATGAACTCACCTCATTTACCAAAAATATTTAGAGGTGGTTTTAGTGGATTATATTTTCAATGGAAGCAATATGATTGGAATCAAGTCCAACAAGAATATAAAGTATTAAGAAATGCTGCTTTAGCATCAAAAACTGAGTTACCATATATTGGTGGAATTACATTACCTGCTAGAATGATGAAAAACTTAATGAAAAGAAGCAAGAATGTAAAATTAACCAGCGGTGAAGATATGATGGTTGATAAATTTATAAATATGTTTGCAATTAGGGGAACAATATCAATGTTAACTCAATATGCATGGTATAATACTGATATACTTGGGGTAGGTAAAACAATTCAAACTATAGCAAGAGGACTTGGAATAGGTGGTGGAAGCCCTATTATAATGAGGGGAGCATCTGGAATGGAAAGTGTACTAGTTAGGAGAAGTTTTAATTTAGCTATGTTAGCTGCTATGATTATAAGTTATATGACAAGAGGTGGTGGATTAGATGTAGAGGATGAAGAAATTATAGAAGATGTTATAAGAGATAACGGGCCTACAATACTTTCTACAATTTATGCGTTGATGTCTGATTTTGATGAAAATAAACAAAGAGCTGTGAAAACTTGGTTGCCATCATACGGGCCAAAAGAAATAATACCAAAGCTACTAGACCCAGATGAATTTATGGATTTTTTTGAAGAGAACTTTTAAAAAAAAAGGTAGACACCAAAACTTCGACTTGAATTGATGCCTACCAGTTACCCATAACAGAAGGTAATTTATCTAAGTAATCTTATTATCTTTTCTAATGCTATTTTCATTTCTTCCATTAAATCTGACAATTCACTAATTACATCTTTTATATTTTCTTTTTGCTTATCTTTAATCATGGCTTAACTCCAGGCCCGAATTGAAAATAAACTTTCCATATCCCTATTCTTAATAATTGATTATATTCAGCAAAGTTTAAGCTAAACCATATCAATCCGCCAAAGAACTGAAAATTATAATGATATTGCATAGCAAATGCTTTTAAAGAATACATATTGATATTTAATATATATGGTATATCTAATTTAAATATCTCATTTTTTTCAATAAGGTTTTTGTTCATTGTTTCTCCTTTTCTTTAAAGATTTTATAGACTTCAAGTTTTTTATCCAGACTCATATCTCCTACTGTTTCTTTTAAAAATCCGTACATTGATATAAGTATTGCATCTGATGTGTGTAATGTTACTCTTTTATTTTCTAGTGGGACATTTTGTTTATCAATTACATTTTGTGCTAATGCTTTTATTCTATTTTTTCTTTCTTTTTTATCTTTTGGTAATCCTAATGGTTTCATCCATACTTGTGGAGCAACAAATTTACATTCTATCTGGAAACCTAGTAGCAACCCTTGCCAAAGTCCATAGTTACTACCGAATTTAAACGCACTGCTACGACCATCAGTCGGAAAAGCGTGTACTTGTTCAAGATATGCTATTGGTTTACTATTCCAATCTCTTAATATCTCATCCACTATGTAATACAAGTCGTTCATTGTTGCTGGGTACTTATGAAACTCTATAACTTTGCCTCCTGCTGTTACTGCTATTCCACCGCCTTTGCCGGGGTCTATTCCTATAATTACTTTTTGCATATTAAAAGTCCTTTCTTTCTGTGTAGTTATGTGATGTTGTATATTTCTTTTTATAGTAATGTTTTTTTATTTTTGGAATATACTTTGTTCCAATTATTTCTCCATCAAATTTTTTAACAATTTTATCTATAAAAGAATTACTTATACTTTGTAAATCATTCTTATAATGTTTACATCCACTAATAAATGTTTTTTTTGGTATAGGTTTGCAGTCGCTACCTTGAATTAATTTGAACCAATAACAGGATTGGTTATGTTCAAAGTAGCAACCATTACAACTCTTAGACAATATTAATCATTAGATTGTGGTTCATCTCCTACTGCCATATCTTTATTCATATAGAATGAACATCGATTGCCATTAAATCCAACAGGATATGTACCTACCCTACCATATCTACTTTTAGATATAATAATCTCACTACCATATCGATTGAATCTTTCATGGTCAAAATTATATCCATAGAATACAAATACAGCAGATTCAGCAGTTTGTTCTATTACACCACTTTCTGCATAATCACTCATTCTAGGTCTAGGGTCTATACGTTTTTCAATTTCTCTATTTAATTGACTAACTAATATTGCACTACAATTTTCTGATTTACATATCCATTTATATTCTTGCATTATTCTTTCTATTTCAAATCTTCTGCCTTCTTTTACTTCATTGACTTGAATTAATTGAATATAATCATCAACAATTACATCTGGTTTATGTTTAGCAATTTCTCTCATAGCATCATCTAGATTTCTTATATTTTCATACATGATAAGATTTTGATATTTATCCTTTATCTTATCTACTGTATCTTCAAACTCTACTTCATTTGTTTCTCCTACAGAGTTTTGTCTTATGTTAGCATATAATAAATTAGGACTTTCCATAACAACGAATTTCTTTAGCATTTCTGTATTACTCATTTCACGATTAAACATCATTACTTTATATCCCTGTTCAATCAATCCTTTAATAATATTAGTTACTAATGTAGTTTTGCCATGACCGGGCCTACCACCAATTACAGTTATTTCTTTTCTAGTCATACCACCTGCTGAAAAATCAAGATATGGTTTATTAAATGGTATTATGTTTGTTCCATCTTTTATATTATGTTTCATCTGGTCAACTAAATCTGATATGTTTTTTTGCTTAGATGGTTGTATTTCTCTTAATTCAGATATTAGCCTTGTATGTTTTTCTAATATGTTCCCTACTTCTTTATAGTCTTCATAACTAGCATCCATTAACTTTCTTGCACTTTTAGCAGTTTCTCTTTGTATGTATTTTTCCCATACTATTCTTGCGTATTCAGTAATATTAGCGACAGTTGGTACTTGTTCTGTAAGTCCAGTTATGTAAAATGCTTGAGCATCTCCAGTCATATCTTTCATTTTATCTGATAGAGTTATCAAATCTACTTCTACATTATTCCTGTATAATTCTTGTATTGCTTTCCATATATTCTTATTCTTATCATCATAAAATGCATTATTGTCTCTTATCCATGCTAAACATATTTCTATTTCTCTTTCACCTCCAGATAAAGCACAACCCAATAAAGCTTGTTCAGCTTCTGTTGCGTTAGGCATAGCTTTTAGTTCTTCTTTATTATTTTCTTTCATAGTTCCTCCTCTTTTTGAAAGATATTGTATTGAGTAGTAGTTTTGTAATTAGTAATTACATATTCTTTTCTGTATTGACTTCTGTATTCGTCTGTTGCTCCTGAATATTTAATATTTATAGTATTAATATTATATTCCTTATACAATTCATAGACTTCATCTCTATGGTCATAACTAACCATAAACTTAGCTCCTCCTTCATGTATTTTATCAACAACCTCTTTCATCCTATAATGGTCTTCTGCACTAAACGTATTCATATAATAATCTCGTTTCTGCTCTGCTTTTTCTGTTGCTATAAAATAAGGTGGGTCTAAATACCATAAATCGCCATTGCGTGGTTTATATCTCCTTACTAACTCTTCAAAATCAAGGTTTTCTATCGTTGCACCTCCTATAAACTTCCTTGAAAATTCTAACTCTGAATCAAAATTCTTATTCAAATCTTTATTCATAGCAAAGGGAGTGTGGATTAGTTTGTTAAAACTATATCTAATAGAATAAAAATACTTAGCTGCTTGATAAGCATCTGGTATTTTAAACTCTCTTTCTTCCTTTATCTCATCTCTATAATTTACGAATAAATCACGAGATTTGGGAATCCAAAATAGATAATGTACAAGCTCATCGTATTTTTCTATTACACACATATATAGATTAACAATATTTCTATCAATATCGTTTAATACATTCCACTTAGCTTTGCTTTTCCTAAAGAACATCGAAAGACCGCCTGCAAATACTTCAAAATACCTATCATGAGGAGGAAGTAATGGGACGAGTGTTTTACTCATCGTATACTTCCCCCCATAATATGGAAGAACTATAGGGCAATCATACCAATCAAGGCTAGGCAATTACCTTATCCTTTTCTGATGCCATTCTTTTTACAGTAGCATAGAGTTTTGATTCTAACTTATGTGTTGCTTCTAATCTTCTATCAAGACCATGTGTTGCTACATCAGTTGCTACATTGAATAAGTCCCATAAGTTATTAGGCTTAGCATTAATAAGAGATTGAGTTACATATTCTGATGATGTTACTGGAAACAATTTTAACATCTTCAATATATGACTTTCTTTCACTTTAGTATCATGCAATAAAGGAAACTCTTCTTTCATGATTATTTTTGTTTTTGTAATTGTTTCATCTATTACACCTTCTACATCATCTAACTTCATATTTTGTACAATATGTTTGTTCTTATATTTAGTAGCAACTACACCTATTACTGCTCCGTTAAGGCAAATAAGTCTAAATGCTCCTGCTATTATATTAAGTCCTATTGTACCATCATAACTATTTTGCCAGACAATTTCTGGAGTTAGTTCATCTTTTTTACCTATAGTTACTTTATGATTTGGGAACTCCCATTTAACCATACTTCTTGCTCCTCCACCAAACATCTGAACTTCTTTTAATATTCCACCATTCTTTTTAATTACTTTCTCAGACTTTTTATTAATCAGTTTATTTTCAACAAGTCTATAATTATCTGTCATACAACTAAGTATCTTTCCAGTATCTTTTCTAACTATAAACTTATGTCCAGTATTTGTAACTATATCATTACCAAGTAATGCTGGTACTTCTATTACAGGAAAGTTTATATCATTTATGCTTGTATTCATTATTCTCCTCCTTCAAGGTGTGGGTTTGTTTTAAAACAGTATTTACATCCGCAATCATCGCACATTATACAATATATATTGTGTAATACATTATGATGATTAGGTTCAGTTTTTATTTTTTCCTTTTTCATTATTGTTTTCCTCATTCATTATAGGTGGAGAGCATCCAATCATTTTTCTTTCATTTTTGGATATTCTCTCATTGTTTTTATCTCTTGATAAAATTATTGATTTTAAGTATGCAAACCCCTTTCCTTTTAAGTGGTGATTGCCTTTAAAATAAGTATCTAATCCCCATATTAATACATTATCATCTACATCTTTTGTATTATATAAGAAGAAATAGTATTTATCTCTTTGAGCATCAGAAGGCACATGAGATTTAATAGCATTAGCAACAGTTTTTAAATGTGCCCTAGAGGATTTATTTCTTGTTTTTAATAATTCATTTATCTTTGACATATAATTGTGTTTTTTAAAGTAATTGAATCCACATTTAGGACATTCAAATGGTCTTGATTCTCCCTTCATCTTGTTTTTTTCCTTGCTAATGGTTTCCTATGAAAAGAATTATTATTAATCCACCACCCATTGCCATGTTCTCTAAATAATGTATTTTTATCTTTTATATATTTAGAATCTTCTAGACTTTCATACATAAAATAGGCTTTTCTATCATTTTTTTTCTGATAGTATGTTTTATAGTATAGTTTTGTACATGATATACATCTATTTGCATGCTTATCATTCATTGTTCTATCTTTATGAAATAATTGTAATGATTTTACAGTATAACAATAACTACACTTTTTACTTTTTTCTATCATCCTAATACCTCCACTTCTGTTAAAGGAGCCCATCTATGTCTTCCCATATAATAAGCTTCTTCGTTATTTTTACAACTAGTAACAATTACTACACAAGAAGTTTCATTACACTCTATTAGTATTGCTTTACAATTATTAGTATAAACTAATAAACCAGCTGGAACATCTTTTAAAAACTTGAGGCCCGTGGCTGGTTTTATTTTAAAGCAATTTTTAAGTGCTTTTTTTGCTAATTTTTTGTTACTTCTTAATTTTTTATTATACTGCTTAGTTTGTTCTGATAGATTTCTCCTCATATTCTTCCTCTTTCTTAAGTAAATTATTTTTTATTTTAATTATATCTTCTCTTAAATTTTTAAAAGACTTAGCATAATCAAATTTATCCATTATTTCAGAAGATTTTTCAGCCATTACTAGTGCGATTATAAGATATTGCATTTCTTCTCTGCTAAACCTTATTAAAGCAGTATATTTTTTTAACCATTCTTTATCATCTTTCATTTTTGAAAATACCTTTCTCCTTTACTATATCTTAATTTTAACTGATTCATTCTTTGATGACCAGCACTACCTAATTTTATTTTTCCGACATTTATAAGATTTTGATAGATTCCAATCATACTTTCTATTGTTATAGCAGAATCGTTTACACAATTTCCATATAGTTTTTTATTATCCATTATTCTTCCTCATCAAATGGTGATTTATAGTCTGGATGCAATACAGTATCTCGCCAAGTTGATTCAGCTACTTCACTTAATTTTTTATCGTATTTTGCTATTTCAGATTGTGTATCTCTATAATCATCTAATGCTTTCTGCTGACTTCTTAATCCTTCATCTTGATTTATCCTTTCATCTTCTAGTAATGCATCTGAGTCTTTATCACCAGTAATAACTGGAACATTAAATTCATCTGCTGTTGTTGGTTCTGAATCTAGAGCTATTTGAGCAACTGTTCTTAATTGTATAGGATTTGCTTGGTCTGATGCTTTTGCGATATTTTGCAAAGCTTCTTTATAGATATTTTCTTTTAACATAGTACACTCCTTTGGTTGTGGTTATGAGGAGGGAGGGTGACCTATATGAAAGAGATAAGAAGTATATGAAGAAGGAAGATATACTTGGCCACCCTCATATACAATTTATCTCTATTTATACAAATCATACAAATAGTTTTATTTTACTTGTCCCAACATCCTCATATTATTATATTTTACGGTTTTTTTCATTTGTATTTGATTAATAAGTGGTTTTCTATACCATTTAATTTTATAACTACCAAACTTAACACCAAACTCATTTCGAACCATTGTTGTTATTATTTCTTTATCAGCCATCCACTCCATATCTTTTTTCAAATTGCATATTATAGCAGCTAATCTAAAACTGCCAAACATCTTCAAAGCATCTATTGGTGTAATGCTATTTCCTGCTTCCAAATATTTTCTAACTTTACTTGCTTGTGTTTCTTTTCTTTCTTTTTCCATTTTAACCTCATTTCAGACAATAGGGCCTCCTACTATTCACTAATAAAGAGGTACATCTGTTATACCTGAACAGAGACATTTATTAGCTTCATACTTCGGTCAGCCCTATTGTCATGTTATTTATAACCTATTTAGAATGGTACATCACCATCTATTTCATCAACAGAAAGCGCTGGGCCATTCAGCCATGTCTTTACATTGTTTACTTTAAATGATGTTCTCCACTCCTGTTGTTCAGGAGGAAGATGTTTAGTATCAGAAGTAACGTAGTCTTGTCGTTTAATATCAATAAGAACTGCTTTACCTTTAACATCTTCTTCTTCTAAAAGAACAAGTTTCTTTACTTTCTTATCTCCTAGCATTTGTTCTTCAACTTTAATGCTTAGACTTTCTAATAATTGAAAGTATCTACTATTTTTAGAACCTGATTCAGAATTTGTAAAGATAAACCATCCGTTATCCCACATATCTCTTCCTACAAGATGTCCACAGTTAGTAGTTGCTTGTTCTCCTTCACCATTAGCAACAGGTATTCTGTTACCTGATTGGTCTGTTTTGTATTTGTATCCATCCATTTCATATACTAGTTGTTCTAAATCAGCTGCTTCGTCTGCTACTTTATATGTCATGTTGACAACAATAGCTTCGCCTGCTTTAGTATTTACCTCCTTAGTAGTTAGACTTTTAATATGAGCTGGATATTCACCCTCTTCAATTGGTTTCCAAGTTGAATTTGGGTCAAATATTGCATCTATTGGTTTTGCCATTATGTTGTTTTCCTTTCTGTTGTGTATTCTGTTATAAGTGTATTTATTTTTGTTGTGAGCTCAATTTGCTTTTTACTAGGTGAAGCATTTTTGCCTCCTCTGTAATATAGAGTAGGTGTTACCCATTTTCCATCAGCAGTTTTTAAGACTCGTATTGTTCCTTTTCCTCTTTTGCTAACACCTCCATTCTTTTCAAGCTCATTTGTTGATTTTGCAGATAAAACACCTGCTTCTTTTAACTTTTCTATGTCGTTTTTTGTTTGCATAGTTACTCCTTATCTTTTTTTTGTTCTAGTGTAAATGTATGAAACGATGGATTAATAGTCAGTTGACTACACGCCTTTGTTTCAAACACTAACATTTTTTTACCATTGAACAGCTTTGTTCCTTTGTACTTAACTTTTTTGAATGTTGTCCCATCGTTTACACCTATTATATATTCATCATCTTTATTAAGTATGCCATCATCGTATGATATATCAGTTTGTCGCATTTAATGCCCTCTCTAGTTTTGCTAATGAAGAATTAAAATTACCACCATATATATCTCCCTCTTCAATCAAGGTAGTTATCTGGTCATATTTTTCTGTACTTACTTTTTTAGCAATTTCTAATATTGTTTCTTTTTGCTCATTAGATAATTTTGTTTCTTCAACTTGATTTCTGTAAACATCATCAGCAATATTCATAAACATATTAAATGCTTTCTTTATTGCATCTGTATTCGCTGCTTTAACATCATTACCAATATCAACAAATTCGTTAGTACCGCGCTTCTTTTGTACTCTATGAGCTGCTGTTACATCTCCTTCTCTCCATATACCCTCATCATACCATTTTAGTCTGCCATGTACGATAAAAGCCTCACTACCAGCTAGTTCATGATGTATTACTAACCAAGACCAACCTGGAAACTCTTTATCTGCTATTTCCCTCATATAATTATATTCGACATATTCCATACCCATCTTCTTCTTTATATATGGTTTAGGTGTTTTGATGCGAGATACTTTTTTATGTTTAGCTGTTATCATTAACCTTATACCATTAATCTCTTCTAGATTATCTACTTTTACTATTTCATTCATTATTTATTCCTTATTCTAGGGTTTCTTTGTTTTCTTTCTTTTATTTTACTTGGACAGATACTCTCATATTGACAATATCTACACTCCCAATCCTCAAATGGAACTCCATATTCCACTTCAGGTTCTAAATAGTCTACAAATTTCTCTCCGTATTCTACTAAGTATTCATTTAGGCCCGTCCAATATTCAAATGCTTTATCTATCCAATCAGGTATAACTAATTGCTCTCTAACCATACTAGTATTTTTATTATACCAAAATAGATGAAGATTAGTTTTCTTTGGTTGTACTTGAGATTGCATTCCTAATGCATATGTACCAAGTTGCAACTTATAGTTTTCATTTGCATTTTGTTGTCGGTTATCTTTTCTGCCAAAGTGTTTAGTCCATGTATATGCAGCTGCTGTCTTAACATCATATATATCAATGATTTCAGAATTGCCATCATATACTGCAACATCTAATGTTCCCACAATATTTAATTCTGGGATTTTTACCTTATGCTCAGAAAATATAGATATATTATTATCTTTAATTTCATTTGCATTAGTTTTCATATAATGATGTATTGCATCTTCAACGTCTTTATGGACAATAGTTCCCATCCTCAATATTCTCAATCCTTTTTCATCTATTGGGTCTGACTCATAATCAAAGTATGCGTACATTTGTTTTCTATAGCATGAACCAGATGCTGACGCATGGAATCCTTTATCTTTTTTACGTTCTTTTGTTCCCTCTTCTTGAAGGTGTTTTAAATAATTATGATATGCATAAAGTATATTCATATTAACTCCTTTCTTCCCCTAAATTTAGTAATATCAAGACTTAGAACCAACATCTTTCTGCTCAGATTCCAAATTTAATACCCACATCAGGGCCTCTATCCATCCTTTAATTATATAATTGTCATTTAGACTTTCAGGCATATCAGATTGCAATAAATCAATAAGACATTTTATTATTTCATCTTTAGGTTGTACTTTCATTTTTCTTCTCCTTGATTGTGTGTTCACACTTAGAATCAATCTTTAAATATTCTTCTCTTGATTTTTTTTCTGTTCTAGACTCAAATGTAAATCTTACAGAACGAGATTTTCCCATTATTACATCTAAAAATCCCCATTGGCCCGG
>TARA_R110001583_G_scaffold2725_34_pt1 | contig 12445 bp, 11 predicted proteins | sample TARA_R110001583 | Tara Oceans TARA_R110001583 (sample SAMEA4398432) | marine metagenome | biome: Polar Biome; feature: [MES] marine water layer (ENVO:01000295) within the mesopelagic zone...; material: water (ENVO:00002006), including particulate matter (ENVO:01000060) such as...... | reverse complement strand
CTGTTAAAGTACTACTAACGTTTAATGATCCTGTTACTTGAGAATCGCCTTTCGAATGAAAGCCGTTTTTTATTATAAATTCGTTTGCCATATCTTTTCCCTATCCAAGTTATGTTAATAATGTGTTTTTTAAGGCATTGAGCCCGATGTCCAAAATGAGCTTGTAAGCTGATTTAAACATTCTGCATGAGAACCTTCCCATACAGGAGTTACACTACCTGATGGCGCTATAAATGTAGGCCAATCTGCTGTGTACCATTTTAAAATGAATTGTGTTTCATCAATAGATTTTCTAACTGTAGCAGCTGATGTTTCCATTACTTGTGAAAAATCAACACTACCTATATCTGAGGTTTCTATAAAAGAGTATGTTCTATTTGAGTAATTCATTTTGTTATAAATATATTAAGTTAAACCAAAGCGACCTTTTAATGCGTTGTAGTTGTGTAGGACTTCTGTTGATGATAAAGGTCTATCATAAAGTTGACAACAAGATATATCACCATCCCAATAACTCGGTAAACCATCGCTACCTGCAACACCTATTGAAATATTTTCAGTTCTAAAATCTGTGAGATTTCCAGATATTAATTCCATTACAATTGAAACACCACCAACATATAAAGTATAAGAAGATAATGCGGTATGGTCAACACCATCAAAAGTCATTACTATATGATTCCAATTAGTAATACTATAATCAGTAGTACCAGTCTCTTTCATTTTAATTTGTGCATATTTACCACCAAAATATAAATAACTACCATTAAACACAAAACCAAAAGAAAACGCATTTAAAGAATTAGATTGTATATAAGGTATTTCAAAAAACCCACCACTTGCACTTCCTTTAACCCACATACTTGCAGACCAAGGATTATCTTTAGCAGTACCTATTGGAAAATATTTAAATAATGGGGGTATTTCCCCACAGTTTATCCAATCGTCCACTCCATCAAAATTCCAACAACTTGAAGAAATAGGTGGTTGGAGAAATCCTACATCATTTTCTAAACTTCCAGAATTAGATAAATCTATTGTATTAAAAGCCGTAGTAGCATTAGGAACATAACTTGCCCTATTAGCAGCATCCATATTAAACACTAGCCCATCCGCTATAATACCTGTTGTTACTGATCCAAATTTCATAATCCAAACCTTCCTTTTAATGCGTTGTAATTATGTAGGACTTCTGTTGATGATAGGGCGCGGTTGTAGAGATGTATGTTTGCTATATTACCATTATAAGGATAACTTGTTGAAGAAGCGACATCTCCTATGTTTTTAACACTTGATACTGTTGTACCTACATATTTATCAACCTGGGTGAAAATTAAAGTACCATCTAAATACACTTCTCCATCACTATATAAAGCAGTTCCATTTGTTGGAGCATTTCTAACTAATACTAAATGATGCCAATTTGAAGTATCAGACATTGCAGCAGTATAAGCACTATCAGTTACTGATGCTCTTGCGGTGGTTCCATTTCCATAATACCAATACCCAGTAGTTGCTCCTAAAAGTATAACATACCCTTGACCTGTATTTGCACCTAATGGGACTAAATATGGAGAGGGTGTAACTGCATTTTTAAACCAAAATGAAACACTATATTTATCTCCTAATGTAGTGGTTGTAGTATCAATATTATCATCTACCCCATCAAAATTCCAGCAACTAGCTGATGTAGGTTGTGTAATAAATTGTGGGTCAGAAATAAAGCTTCCAGATTGAGATAAATCTAAGGTGTTAAAACAACTGCCTGATTCTGCTGTTGCAAGAGTTCTTTGAATAGGATAACTTGCCCTATTTGCAGCATCCATATTGAATACTAGCCCATCCTCTATTATTTCTGTTGTTATGCTACCTACTCTTCCTCCCATTATTCGAATCTTGATTTTAAAGCGTTGTAGTTGTGTAGGACTTCGTTTGATGATAGGGCACGGTTGTAGATGTGGACTGGACCTATGTTACCATTATAATAAAAACTATTAAGACCTCTACCCATTTCTACATTAACAGCATCGTTATCAATAGTAGCAGGTATTGAAGTTGTATTTTCTACATTTAACAAACCATCTAAATATATTTTTAAACTTGTTGAAGGAGTAAATGTTGTTGAAATATGATGCCAAGCACCATCGTTAATTGCAGAGGTTGTTCTTACCGTTGTAGCAGAATTAGAACTAAAAATAGCAAATTCAACGTTATTTCCCGTTAGATAATTATTTGGCCACAATGCCCAACATCTATTACCTCCTAAATCCTTAGATATAACAACACAATCTAAGTTTGTAGAATATTTAACCCAACAAGAAATTGTTAAAGCACCTGTTATTTGTAATTCAGTAGGATTACCACAATCTATATAATCATCACTACCATCAAAATCCCAACAACTTGATGAGATAGGAGGTTGGATAAATGCAACCCCATTTTCTAGGGTTCCTGATTGGGATAAATCTATAGTATTAAATGAAGTTGTAGCATTAGGAACATAACTTGCCCTATTTGCAGGATCCATATTGAATACTAGCCCATCCGCTATAATTGGGGTTGATATTGAACCTCTTCTGATTCCCATAACTTTATATTGACCTTATTATAGTCTTAATTTTGTAACTTGCTGCAGTAGAATACGATTGTACTTGTGCTTGACTTTGTGATATTGCTATTTGCATAATTAAATTTGATGTGTCTCCTATATCTGTTGTTGTTGTTTCTGCAAAATTAAGACTACTACCATTCCATATCGCTGTTATATTTCCTGCACGTGCATTTGATGCTGAGGTTGCGGTATAATCAACAAATACACCTTCATATGAACTAGTACTTAACCCATATATGGATTGTGTTATATTAGCTGTTGTTGAGCTGATTGTCGCTGTAGTATATAATGATTGTGGTGATTTACCTAAATAAACTTCTCCAGTAGCATCTGCTTGTAATACAGGTAATCCTGAAATATCGTTTGCTGAAAATACTGTTCCTGTTAAAGAATCATCTACTGAGAATAGTGTTCCTACACTTCCTAATACCTCAAACACATTTGAACCTGAACCTTCTACGGTTAATGCTGTTGTTGAGTTTGAACTTGATACTACTAATGATCCTGTTATTACAGCATCTCCATTAAATGGGAAAGTAGAGCCTGCACTTATACCTGAAAGTTGTGAGCCATCTCCAATATATGTTCCAAATGATGCTGTTGAGGTTGCACTTGAGGATACATCTCCTTGTAATAAAATATCTCCGGTTGTTAATGAGGCAGAAATTGTAATTAAACTTGCATGACCAATTCTAAGTTGATTTGTTATTGCTGCTTCTCCTTTACTACCAGAACCTATAATTATATTATTAGCACCTGTAGTAATATCATACCCCGCTTCATGTCCTATAAATAAATTATAATTTCCAGAAGTTATTGAATAACCTGATTTCCACCCAAGTGCTGTATTATAACCACTACCACCACCAGCATTTGATTCAAATAAGGCTTGATGACCTATTCCAACATTACCAGCAGTTGAAGTTGCATCTCTTCCTGCTTCATATCCTATAAAAGTATTATAATTACCTAATGTTGATGCCCCTCCTGCTTTGTATCCAATTAAAATACAACCACTATCATTAGTAGAAGCTTCACCAGCTTTCCAACCAATTACAACATTAGCATCACCACTACCTGCGGCCTCACCTGCCTCTTGACCTATATATACATTATTAACACCTCCAGAAGTTATACTATCTCCTGCTAAATTACCTATTATAACATTACTAGTTGGTCCCTTTCCATGAGGTACAAATGATCCTGATACGGTTAATGAACCTGTTATTTGAGCATCTCCTGTGAATGGGAATGGTGTTGATGATACTCCTGAAAGTTGTGAACCGTCTCCAATATATGTTCCAAAGGATGCTGTTGAGGTTGCACTTGAGGATACATTACCTTGTAATATAATATCTCCTGTTGTTAATGAAGCAGAAATTACTGTTACAGATTCACCATTTCCAATTCTAAGTTGGTTAGTCATAGAGGCTACACCTACACTACCAGAACCAATTATAATATTTCCATCACCTAGATTATTATATCCAGCGTAGTAACCTAATAGTGTATTACCTGATCCTGCTGTTAAATTTCTTCCTGTAAAAGCCCCTAAAAGAGTATTATGAGTTTCAGTTGTTCTAGTAGCTGCTCCATATCCCGATCGGTAACCTATAGAAGTATTATATCCTGTTGTTGGAGTAGCACCTGTTGTTCCCCATCCTCGTCCTGCATGGTAACCTATAGAAGTGTTTCCTGTTTGGTTACCTAAATACCCTGCTTCATATCCTACTAATACATTTTTATCTCCAAAATCATTATCTTGGCCCCCTGCTCTACCCCCTACAAATACATTATATGATGTTTGGGCGTTAGCTATTTCTCCAGCTTCTCTTCCTATTATAACATTATAAACACTAAGTGGAGTTTTACCTGTAGGGATAAATGATCCTGTTACTATTAATGAACCTGTTATTTGAGCATCTCCTGTAAATGGGAAAGGTGTTGATGATATGCCTGAAAGTTGGGAACCATCACCTAAATATGTTCCGAATGATGCTGTTGAGGTTGCACTTGCACTTATGTTTACATCTGCTGATGCTGTTAAGTGACCATTTAAATGGATTTTAGCTGAATTTGATGGAGTTGTGCCTCCTCTTCCTAAACTAATAACCCCACCATTTCCATTAACAGATGAACCTGAAACTGAAAAAACAAAAGCGTTTGATGCAAGAGTTCCACCTGCTAAAGTTGTAAGTCTTCCACCGGTGAAGAAATTAAACCTAACAATAGTTTCATCTCCTATAGTATCATCTGTAGAACTTCTACTTCCAATATTAAGTGTTTGGTTACCCCCAGTAGTACCACCTGAGCCACTAATAGTTAAAATTGCAGGTAAAGGATCTCCAAGTCCTGGATTACCAACTCCTTGATGTTGTATATGAAAAGAATTTCCACTACCACCAATAGCAATTCTATTTGCAGCATCAGGTAATCCAAACGTTATTGTATTACTTCCTGAAATTACTAATGATCCTGTTATTTGAGCATCTCCTGTGAATGGGAAGGGTGTTGTTGAAATGTTTGATAATTGTGAGCCGTCACCTAAATAAGTTCCAAAGGATGCTGTTGAGGTTGCACTACCACTTATATTACTTGATAAATTAACGGTATCAATAAAATTAACGGTTCCATTAACTGTTAAAGGACTATTACCTGATAATTCAGAAAATGAACCGGATAAACCTGTAACTGTTCCACTTGAACTTATATTACTTGAAGCTGTTATATTAGTTACACTAATTGAGGGTTGACCTTGTAATCCACCTGCAATATCAGCAGTGTTAGCATGGCTTGAAGAAACTTCTTTAACTATCTCATGTGAGGCAGATACCGCAAATAAAGCATGACTTGCGGTAACAGCATAACTAGCTGAAGTTGCTGTTGCTGCATAACTAGCTGAAGTTGAAGTGAGAGAATTGTTACTTGAACCAAATGCACCTACTCCAGGGTTATCTAAAAATCGTGATTTACTTGCCATTTAAAATATTTTATCTGTTATAAATATTGTTAAAACCTTATTATTAATCATTTTCAGAAATGGATCTACCTGGACCAAATCTATCTGGAGGAGTTGATGTAGGGTTTGGTTCAAATCTTTGTGGGGTTGATGTTGTTTCCATTTGAAAAATAATTTTAGATTTTTCATTAAATTTCTTTACGGAGTCCATATCTTTTTGAACTACATCAGGAACTATGTAACCATACAATTTTATATCAAATGTACCTCTTACTAATCTTTCTTGACTTTGTTGTAATTCTGTTACTGTAGTAAAGTTATCTATACTAGCTCTAAATTTAAATCTTTCAGGATCACCCCAATATGAATCAGAAGCATAATTTATTGCTTCTATTATTTTATTTAATTGTTCTACATAATAAGTTTGAGCAATACATGTATATGTTAAATTAACATAATCAGGTACTACATTAGCTATAAATTGTTTTGTTGGAACTCTATTATTTAGCAACCCAAAATTACTATAAAAGTTTTTATTATTATAAGATTTTTGCCAAAATGTATACAAATTAGGACTATTAGCATCTAATTTTCTAGATAATGATCTATTTTTTTCAATGGAATTTCTTTTAAACATTATAATAGGCATCATTATAGCACCTTTTTTATCTCTATAGTAAGCATCTTTTTGAATTGATTTCCACCTTTCAGGTGAACCATATATAATAGGAACTGCTATTCTTTCTCCATTTTGTACTACATAAGGTCTAATAACATTATCAAAATAATACATTATAGATTCATCAAGATCTTTTATACCAATTGAAAAAGGTTTTGTTGTATCCCCTTTAAATGACATTTTAGTAGACCTATTAAAAGGAATATTAGCTTGATTATTGGGAGGATATTGTGATCCTTCACTAGCATCATTTGGATTTCCTAATTGAGCATCATACGGTGTTTGTAAATCCTTAGATATCTCTTTTTGGGATTTTGGTACGGGTTTTCTATAATTATCAGCCATTGATTCTTCCTTTCTCTATTTGTACTTTGTCTACAGGTGTGTAATGTGTTTTACATACAATAGATAAATCACTACCAAAATTTTCTAATCCTGGGTTAATTGGATTAACCGCATAATTGTAATCTGGGTCTTTACCAACAAAGTATTGGTTACCTACTATATCATCTACCTCATAATAACCACCATAGTAATAAATTATATCTCCTACTTCAGGAACTAAATCAGCTCCAAAATAATCTGCTTGATCATAATCTTTATTAAAATCTAAATTTCTCTGTAATAAATCATCACGTAAAAATTTAAAATCAACATTTCTATAATACCTAACACCAAATTCATCATCTGGGTAGGATTGTGGTTCATGAGTTATTAAACAAGATAATATTACAGGAGCATAATAATATTTTCCATCTGCGGCTTCACCATATAGGTTTACTTTAGTTTCTCCTAATTTGTATTTGTAATAAACACATTCTTGGGAAATAACATTACCCATTAATTCTCGATTAACGTGTCTAAATAAACTTATGTCTCTTTGCCCCCCGTATAAAGCCATATTATCCTATATAAATTGTGTAAGGTACTTTATTTAATTCTTTTTGTAAAAAATCATCTTCATTTGCTTTTCTTTCTAATAAACTACTTCTTGAAGTTTCATCAAAATAATTTCTTAATCTTTCTATTAAAGCATTTTTAGTATCGGTAGCAGAAGATAATAAATCTTGTTGGTTTAATGTTACATCCGAATCAGGGATAGGAATTGTACTATATTTACCTCTAATATATCCTAACATTTCTTTAGCTATGGCTAAAGTGTATTCAAATATCCATTGTCTACCTATTGAATTAATTTGTGTATAATTAGGGTTTGTAAATGGTACTTCAGCTACATTAGTAATTTTATTTGTCCCATTTTGATAAGGGTTATTTCGTTCTGATTTTTTGATATATTCAAACCATAAACTTCCTTTATTTTGGGGAATTGGAAATATTTTTAATCTATTATTTACTAATTCAAAAGAATAATTTGATCTTCTAATTTGATCATTTAATTCTATTGCTTGAATTACTTGAAGATCATAATTTAAAGGCATCATTAAAAAGTTAATAGCCGGAGAATAACTACCCCAACCAAATGAATCCATTAAATCTATCATTCCTGTACCTGTACCAGCATAAGGATCAAAATATCTTGTAATTGCAGGTGGCGCATCATAAAATACTCTTTTAATTTCAATTGAATCCCCCGCTGATAGGTTTGCGTAGGTATCAGCCCAAGCATTCATATCATAAGATTGTTGATTACCCACTAAATCTAAAGATCCAGAATACCAAGTTACATTTCCTCCAACCCCTGCTTCAACTCCATATTGTTCTGATATCCTAACAATTCCAGCTAAATTAGGAGTAATGAGTTGATTGTTAGCTTCTGTAAGTGTAGATGCTCCTTCTAGAGATAAATAATTTTCTCTTACTTTGTAAGCATATAATTCATTTCCATATGTAGTAATTGCTTCTTCAAAAGCAGTATAAAAAGATCCAGACTGTAATTCTACATCTGCTATAGGATATCCTAACCTTTGAGCACAAAAATTTGCTACTTTATCTGCATCCGTTTTAAATTCTAAATCATTATCATAAAAACCAAAGGGTGTTTGGCCTACGGCAAAAGTTGATGTTCCTGTCCAAATAGGTATATTCATAATATTTTAATTAAGTGGTTGCTATAAAATACTCAATTTTAGCACTACTTCCTGAAGGTTCTACTGATATAGAATCAATATTATCATATACAAATGTGTTAGTTGTGCTTCCTGTAATTTCACTTGTTGATAACATAAAAGTACCTCCTGCTGCTATCTTAAAACTTAACAATTCTGAAGAAGATGAGACTTTTAAATTAACTTCTGATGTAGTAGAGTAATTTGATACTCTTCCATATTTAAAACTACTTGAAGTAAAAGTACCGGCTCCAGGAGCATCATTGTACTTAAAAATAGTAGTTTCACTACCTGAAGGGATAGTAACTATTCTATTATCTGCATTTTCAATACCAGAAATTGTTAGTATATAATCAGAACCTCTTTCTGTTCCTTCAAGTAATACACGTTCTTTAATAAATAAGGTGAAATCAGCCATTGGTTTTATTTATAAATATTGAAAAATAAAAGTAAAATAAAAAAAGACCTGACTAAAAGCCAGGTCTAATTTTGAACTTATATGTTAAGTTTTATTAGATCAACGCAGTGTTGCTAACAAATACTCTACCATAGAATTCAGGTCTGATCATCTTCTTAGCATAACGCGTTAATAGACCTTTTCTTGGTGTGAAAGTGTCTGGATCGTATACTAATGGAGTCATGATCAACGGAATATAAGGAGCAAATACAGCACCAGTTTCTAAGAACTGAGAACCTCTGTATCCCATTAATATAACGTTTTCAGTCATATATGGGTTTTTATATACATCATATCTGCTATTCATTTGTCCCATTTTCTGAATACCAAAAGCAAATTTAGCTTTTGAAGCATCACCATCTGAGTTTGAAGCAAATCCTGGGATTGATTCAATAACAGTAGCTACTGTAGGAGAAATTACCATAAAATTAGCACCACCTCTAAGAGTTTTCTGGTGAATTTTATTTGATACTTTCTGTAACTTAGTACCTAAAGTTTGGAACCATTGTCCTTGAGAATTGTAGAAACCTAAATCTGTGTATCCTGTTTTACCAGAATTAAGAGCTTGGTTGTTTTGTACATTCCAGTATTCATCAGCAGCTGATGCATCTTGGATTAACATATCTAAAATTTCAAGATCAATTTCCAATGAAATATATTCACTCATGATTGAAGTAAGCTCAGCTTCAGCATCTAGTGCTTGGTAAGCATTCAAATCTTGTGCGAATTCTGGTGTCCATTGTGCTTTTAACTTTCTAGTTTTAGCAACAATTGCTTCAGATTTCATTTTGATATCAATAGATGGAATAGCTAATGGATCATCAGTATTAGTAGCTGATTCAGCATTTGGAAATCCTCCATTTACTTGATCTTCAAAATCACCTCTTTGATTATCAGTTGGTTGCATGTTGTAGAATACTACATTATTACCTGTGTTTGGAACATTGGAGGATGCAACAGCACTATTAAATACAAATTTAATATCTGTACCACTTACAGCAGTATATTCAGGTAATAATAAATCCAATGATGGTTGGAAATATGTGTTAACATCTGATCCTGACATTACTAAAAATGCTCTAGCACCTAAATAATCAGGTCTTGTTAAATCACCACCAGAAACTGTTACAGTTGTAAGACTTTCTGAAGAAATAGAAGCTGATCTTTCAGCATCATAATCAACATCTGACCATGAAGAAGTAGCAACAGTAATAGCTACTGAAGCTGAGAATTGGTTAATTGAATATGCAAATCTTCCAGCACCATATAAACCATCAGATGGGTCTGCACCTGCACCTGGGTTAGTGTTACCATAAAGGGAACTTGAAGCTTGATATACATCTCCAGCAGGACCAAAGTTAAGTTCTTTGTCTTGTCCGTATTGGAAATCTAGGAAAAATACTAGACCAGAAGGGAGATTCATTGGTTGAACCGAAACAAATTCCTTAGCAGCAATTTGACCAAATACTTTTCTAACCAATGGTAAAGCAACACCCGCCCACTGAGCACCTTGCCCCGCGTTAAATGTACCACCACCTTGGTTAGTAGAAGATTGTTCAACTACTAATTGTTTAGCTTGATTCTCAAGAATCATGGACATGTTGTTCTTATGAACTTCAGTACCCATTCCTTCTAATAGTCCCGTTCTTTCCCATTTTGACGCTAGTCTAGCTGCGTCACTCTGTACTGATTTCCAACCAGCAGCAGAGCTTTCTAAAAGAGAATTTAATTGACTCATTTTTTTGAATTTAATTTAATTAATAATTTATTTTAAACCTGCCAATTTTTGGAACCTTGCCACCATGGGATCAGTTTCAACAATTGGGTTTTTTCTAGTTTTAAAGTTGCCTGTTGATTTAGAGGCTCTACCTAAAGATTCTTTAATTGGAGCTCTTTTCGTCTTTAAACCTTCGTTTAAAGTTTCAAATACCAATTTGGTTTCTTTAACTGTACCTGCTTTATCAAAAGCACCTAATACTTTAACCTTTTGACTCTCTGTCAAAGTTTTTGCTCTAAAGATTTTGTTAGTATAAAGTAATTTTGCGTTAAGTAAATTTACTTCATTAAGATCTGAACGTAAGGATTTGATTGTTGAGTATGCTTCATCTAGCTCCTCTTCTAATCCTAAAAATGTTTCACCTTTACCGGTTCCAGCTTTTCTTAATTTTGCTTGCATTGGACTTGCAGGTTTACTCATTTCATCATTCCATTTCTTGAATGCTTCAATTTTTTCCTTAGTCCATCCTGTAAAATTATCAGCAGCTTTAGCAACTGCCTTAGCAATTACTGCAGCACCACCAGCTGCACCTTGATCAGCTCTTGATGTCATTACTTCATCCATTTCTTCTGTAATTTCAACTTCTTCTTCAGAGTCGACTTCCATACCTACTTCTACTTCAGTATCTTCGTCTTCTTCTTCGAAATTATCACCAGCTTCCAGCTCGCCTGAACCTACCATATCTGCAATTACGTCTTCAATGAATCCTTTAAGGTCTTCGTCAGTCATGTCTTCTAAGTCGATTTCTTCTTCTTCAGAATCATCTTCATCATCTTCCATGTCTTCCTTTTCATCTTTCATACCATCTTCATAGCCTTCTTCCTCGGCATCTGTTCTAGCATCTTCTTTGATGTCATCCTTATCATCCATTTCTTCCTCTAATTCAGCTAAGATTTCGTCTAAATTGATTTCTTCGTCAATATCAGATTCAGCAAGGTCTTTTCCATACTTCATTTTTTCAGTACGTTTAGTTTCTTTACTTTCTCCTCCATCTTTACGATCATCGTCTTTATACTTTTTCTTTTCTTCAAGATCTTCTTTCTCTTCATCTATTTCCATTTCTTCTAACTTTGCAGCTAACATGGATTTTAGTTGAGGAGTAAAAGCTTCTTCAAGTGCTGCTTTAGCATTTGCGATAGCGGTTTCTTTTACGGCTTTGGCGTCAGCGATAGCTTCTTTGAGAATGTCTCTCTTTGCCATTATCCTAAAATTTATTTGTTTGGGAAATACGTTTATTATGAAACGTAATAGAATTTATTAATGTCAATGCTATATGAGATAGCATATTTTACGATTATACGTATATGAAGATTCTTTAAAGTCGCAGGGGGTTGGTGTTATCTATAAAAAAGTGTAGCCCCTAATCGTCTTAAATTTCTAATGTCATCTTTATCTAATCTAGCTTCATGTTCTGCTTCTACATTTACATAAAGAGCTTCATCATAAGTAGATTCTATTCTATCTTTTACATAGGCCCCTTTATATAGTATACCTCCATGTACTCCAAATGATTCATAGTTTACATCTTCTTTCAATTGAAATTCCATTGGGAATACAAATTCTTCTTTTTTTTCTTCAAGAAATGTTTCGTTTCCGTATTCACTTAAAAAATCAATAAAGTTATTTATATCAACGTGGGTTTTATAACTTGGTTCATACTTAGATTCATCAAATGCTACAAATTCACTATTTAAATCAACATCAAAGCTAACTCCATTGGGGTGTCTTTCTCTTAAAAAGTCAATAAAGTTTAATATTTCTTGTATTCCATCAATACTAGGATTAGAACTATATTCTGCCTCTAAGTTTTCAAACTTATCAAGAGCATCTTCAAAATCTATGGTTTCTTTTAATAGCTTGTTTTCTGCTAAGTATCCTTTTAAATCGAAATCTTTC
>TARA_R110001583_G_scaffold10719_2_pt1 | contig 12453 bp, 11 predicted proteins | sample TARA_R110001583 | Tara Oceans TARA_R110001583 (sample SAMEA4398432) | marine metagenome | biome: Polar Biome; feature: [MES] marine water layer (ENVO:01000295) within the mesopelagic zone...; material: water (ENVO:00002006), including particulate matter (ENVO:01000060) such as...... | reverse complement strand
AAGTGGCAAACAAAGAGTGCTGCACAATAGGGTAGGTTGGTCGCGCACATATCTCACTAAAACCAAGCTTCTTGAGGCGCCGCGCAGAGGCCATTTCATAATCACTCAGAGAGGACTTGATGCTTTAGCTAACGAATCCGCCACAATTGATGTAAATTATCTCAGGCAGTTTGAAGAGTACGACGAATTCGTTGGTGCGAGTAAAACTCCCAGTGATGAGGCCACCACTGCGCAAAGTGATGATACCGACAAAGAAATCACACCTGATGAAGCCTTAAGAAAAGCATATCAAACTATCAACGATGCATTGGCCGATGACATCCTTGAAAGAACCCGAAAAGTCACTCCCGCCTTTTTTGAGGATCTACTCATTGAGTTCCTAGTGGCGATGGGATACGGCGGGGCCGGTGGAGGTGCTGCTCATGCGCTTGGCAAAACCGGCGACAATGGCGTTGATGGAGTAATAGACCAAGACCCACTAGGCGTTGATCAAATCTACATACAAGCCAAACGTTACGCTCACAACAATACCGTGGGCTCTGGTGACATTCGAGATTTCTTTGGTGCGTTAAGCCTGAAAAGGGCCAATAAAGGCATATTCATTACTACATCCGAATTTACCGCCTCAGCCATTGAAACAGCCAAAGGCCTGGGTACACGCATTGTGCTGATAAACGGTAAAGAGCTCGCCAAGCTGATGCTTAAATACAATATTGGCAGTCGGGATGAACAAGTCTTGTACTTAAAGAAAATAGATGAAGAGTATTTTGAAAATTGATATTAAGTGTCGAAAGAATACTGAAATGATTTTTCTTATACACAATATACATAACCGGACACTACACGTTAAATGACACTAATTAACCTAAAAGATCTAGAAGCCCACCTGTGGCAAGCAGCCCATATAATAACAGGGCCGATAGATGCATCTGATTATAAAACATACATTTTCCCTATCTTATTTTTTAAACGTATTTGCGATGTTTACGACGAAGAATTTGTTGATGCAGTTGAACAGACAGGCGATGTTGAATTAGCCAAGGGCGACATGTTCCATCGTATCCAAATTCCAAGCGAATGCCATTGGAAACAGGTGTTCGAAAAAACCAAAGATATTGGCCAAGCATTAAAAGATGCGTTTCGAGGAATTGAGCTCGCCAATAAAAGCTTACATGGTATTTTTGGTGATGCGAGCTGGACGAATAAAGACCGGCTCTCAGATGAATTATTAGGAACGTTACTAAATCACTTTAACAAAGTGAATTTGGGCGTATCCAGTGTACGTGACGACAGTATGGGACGCGCCTACGAATATCTTATCAAGCGTTTTGCTGACAAGGCTAATAAAAAAGCAGGAGAGTTCTACACACCAAGAACAATAGTGCGCCTAATGGTAAACATACTCGATCCAAGAGCCGGGGAAAGTGTCTACGATCCTGCATGTGGCACCGGTGGCATGTTGCTGGAAACTATTCATCATGTGTCTGAAAATGGCGGCGACCCTCGTCTTTTGAAAATAAAGGGACAGGAAAAAAACCTTACTACCGAAGCGATAGCTCGAATGAATTTATTCCTTCATGGGCAAGAAGACTTCGATATCGTTCGCGGTGACACGCTTCGCGATCCCAAGTTTATTGTGAATGACCGTCTCGAATCTTTTGATTGTGTTATTGCCAATCCCCCTTTCAGCTTAAAGGAGTGGGGCTACGACCTCTGGTCTGCTGATCCCTTCGGTCGAAAACAATTTGGCCTTGCACCTAAAACTAATGGCGACTTTGCTTGGGTGCAGCACATGTATGCTTCTCTTAACGACAATGGCCGTATGGCGGTGGTATTACCCCATGGAGTATTATTTAGAGGTGCAGTAGAAGGTAAAATTCGGACTCAGTTGTTAAAGGAGAATCGAATTGAGGCTGTCATTGGAGTTGCGTCAAACCTGTTTTATGGAACCGGCATACCAGCCTGTATTCTTGTATTACGCAAGGAACGCCCAGCCAGTCACAAAGATAATTTATTGATTATCAACGCCGAAGAAATATTCACCAAAGGACGTGCGCAAAACACTCTATCAAACGACCAGGCTGATGAAATTTATCAAATATACCAAAGCCAAGAACAACAAGGTCCCACAGCTAAATATATTGAGGGTGTAGCAAGGTGGGTATCAATCGACGAAATTGCTGAAAACGATTTTAACCTCAATATTGCCCGCTATGTACAAAAGCCACTTGAAGAAGAGACAATAACGGTTGAAGAAGCGTTAAAAGATTTCCAAAGTAAATTAGCAGCTCTGGAGCAAGTGGAGGAAGAACTGGAGGTTCTACTTATAAAAGAAGGATTTGAAGCATGAAATTAGAAAAAGCTTATTCAATCGACATAAAACGTAAGATTACGGCCGAAGAGGCTGACATTTTATACGATAAGAGCTTTGTCAAATCAAAATATGCATTCAAATGTCCAGAGGACAACTGCGAAGCACAGGTAACGTGTGCAAATTTAGACCGACTGAAAAAGTTGAGAAAGAGAGACCCATATTTCAAAGCAATTGATCAGCATGACGACGAATGTAGCATAGGAAGAGCTATCAGAGATAATGTCCGCCGTGAAGGAAAAGGTGATAATCCATACGGTACTGATAAACCTGTAATAGGCACTGTTCGGCTTAACCTTAATACACCTCCTGTTGATAAAGTCATGCCAACAAAGGATGAAAATAATGGAGGGTCTGCAACAGGTTTCGGAACTGGTAAGGGACGTGGTAGGAAAACTGGTGAAGAAAGAGAAATTACAGCTACAAGGACCGTGAGTAGTTTAGTTGACGCTTTTTCGAATAATAAACAACTTACAATTGAATTGCCTGGACAAGACTCTATTCCAATCAATGACCTTTTTGTGCCAATCGACAAACAAGATATTGGCGATTTTATCGATGAATACCGTATTTACTACGGAAAAGCGTTCTTTAATAAAGCTAAAAACGGCCAAGGTTACATTGTTCGTTTTGCAACACCGTTAAAAACTAATGAGCGAGAGATACTGCCGACTTTCTTTATCACTAACGAGTTGATGGATAAATGTAGTTTGAAAAAGTTTAAAAAATCAGAGCTTGATAAATTATCAGATGGAAAACCTCGGACTGTCTATTTGTTGTCAGAAGTTTCACCTGTTCTAAATTGGTCAGAAGATTATATTAATTTCCAACTGGAAGCTCTGCATTATATGGATTGCCGAGAATGAACAAAAACAAATTAGAAAGTTTACTTTGGGGGGCTGCTGAATTTCTCCGAGGTCAAATTGATGCCTCTGACTACAAGCAGTATGTTTTCCCTCTACTTTTTTACAAACGCTTGTCAGATGTATATTTAGAGGAATATTTTGAAGCATTGGAAGTGCATGCAGGTGATACAGAATACGCCTCTATGGCCATGTTTCATCGCTTTGATATTCCGGCAGAGGCCAGCTGGCAGTCTGTACGTGATACCAGTAAAAATATTGGTGAAGCGATACAAAATGCTTTGCGATTAATAGAGGCAAACAACCCCCGCTTGCACGGTGTATTTGGTGATGCTCAGTGGACGAACAAAGAGCGCTTGCCAGATCACTTACTGGCTGATTTAATCGAACACTTTAGTAAAATTCCCTTAGGCATAAAGTCGGTAGCCCAAGATGATTTAGGTGAAGCTTACGAATACCTTATCAAAAAGTTTGCTGACGACTCTGGCCATACCGCCGCTGAGTTTTACACGAACCGCACAGTAGTACATTTGATGACGCGCATCATGGGCTTAAAGCCCGGCGAAACGGCCTATGATCCAACCTGTGGGACTGGTGGCATGTTATTAAATGCAGTTATGGATTTACGCGCACAAGGCAAAGAATGGCGAACCGTGCATCTGCATGGACAAGAAGTAAACCTACTTACTTCCGCTATCGCTCGCATGAATATGTTTTTGCACGATATAGAAGAGTTTGACGTGTTGCGTGGAGATACCTTGGCAGATCCAAAGTTTATTGAAAACGACCAGCTTAAGCAGTTCGACGTAATTTTTGCTAACCCACCTTATTCGATTAAAAAGTGGAACCGTGACAACTTTGCTGCCGATCCATATGGGCGCAACCTTTATGGTGTGCCGCCACAAGGCTGTGCTGATTATGCATTTTATACTCACATTATCAAAAGCTTAAAGCCTGATACAGGTCGGGCTGCTATGTTATGGCCTCACGGGGTATTGTTTCGTGATTCCGAGCAAGCTATTCGTAAGCAGATCGTTGAATCAGATGTTATTGAAGCGGTGATAGGGCTTGGACCTAGTCTGTTTTACAACTCCACAATGGAGTCATGTGTGGTTGTATTAAATACAAATAAACGGGTGGAACTAAAAAGTCATATTTTATTTATAGACTGTTCCAGCGAAATATCTAAACAGCGTGGAAGCACTTATTTATCAGATGATGATATAGAGTCCATTTGCAGAAAATATTTTGATTTGAATGGAAATGAAAAAAAAGCAGCAACCGTTGATATTAATGAAATACGAAAAAACCACTATAACTTATCCATGCCACTATATATTTCTGATATTACTTCAACAATTGAAGACAATGAAACGATTCTCGAAGTCATTGAGAGCTGGAAAAGTAATCGTGTTAAATCAGAGCGAAACGCAGAGTTATTAAACGAGAACCTTTCATTGGGGATCGATTTATGATTCAACTTACAGAAAACCAAAAAGAAAGCGGTTGGAGGTTGCTGAGATTTGGCGACCTTTCGAAGAATATTTCTAAACGTGAGGATCCTTCTAATACTAATGAAAAAATATACGTAGGTTTAGAACATATAGAACCGAGAAAGTTAAGGATAAGTAATTACGGTAGCCCTAAAGAAGTAATAGGTCAAAAGCTTAAATTCAGCTCAGGAGATATTATTTTTGGCAAACGAAGGGCTTATCAAAGGAAAGCTGCTGTAGCAAATTTTTCAGGGATTTGCTCAGCTCATGCAATGGTGTTACGGGAAAACGCAGAGACTATTGCTCCAGGATTTTTGATACATTTTATGCATACTGATGCATTCATGAATACTGCTATTAGGATATCTGAAGGATCTCTATCACCAACCTTAAAGTGGAAAATATTAGCAGAACAAGTTTTTGCTGTTCCACCCAAGAACATCCAATTGAAATTTTTAAAACTACTGGTAAAGATTGAAAAAATTGAGAATTCTATATTCGACATAACTAATTCATTAAGTTCATTACTATCAGCGTTTAAATATAAAAATATGCCTATTAATTCATACTCCAAATCTTCAAATAAACGTAAATTTGGAGACTTTTTAGTTGAAAGTAAGGTCCCTGGTTCGAATGGGGATATAGCTAAAAAGATAACAGTTAAACTATATGGGTTGGGTGCCTATGCAAAAAATGGGGCAACAGGTAGTGCTAACACCAAGTATTATAAAAGGGAGCCTGGACAATTTATATATTCAAAACTCGATTTTTTAAATGGAGCATTTGCAATAATCCCAAATGAATTAAAGGGATACGAAAGTACTACTGACTTGCCAACTTTTGATGTCAAAGAGACTCTTAACTCGGAATGGTTGTTTCACTTTGTTATTAGGCCAGAATTCTATGAATCATTTACACATAGCGCAAAAGGAGGTAGAAAAGCAAAACGAATTTCTCCTGAAGCGTTTTTATCATGTGAATTTCCATACGTAGATTTACCGACACAAAACGAGCACATATCTGTAATCAAAAAGATTATACGTCAAAATCTTTTGATGGAAGATAAAAAGAAAGTAATGTTTAGACTCAGAGAAATGCTTTTATCAGGGACCGAATAATGTTTAACGAACTAACCGTCACAGAAAATGGAATTATCGATCGCTTGAAAAGTTTAAGCGGCATTAAATGGACTTATTGCCACGGTGAAGCCCTGCCTAAAAAAGCACAGGACATTTTCGTCGATGAATGGCTGAAAGACGCGCTATGTTCGTTAAACCCTGATATTGCGACTCAGCCTGATTATGCCGATGAGGTGATATATAAGCTACGTGGTGTCATACTGGAGGCTCGCCATACTGGCTTAGTTAAAGCTAATGAAAACTTTCAAGAATGGTTAATGGCTGAGAAAACCTTACCTTTTGGGGAAAATGGTGACCATATCACCATAAATTTAATTGACTTCGATGACATCGACAACAACCACTTTGTGGTTTCGCAACAGGTGCATTACATCGCCGCGACCGAGGTGTATTTCGATATTGTGCTATACGTGAACGGCTTACCGTTGGTGGTGGGCGAAGTCAAAACCGCCACGCGCCCCAGCGTCACCTGGCAAGATGGCGCTGCCGACTTTATGGGCGGTAAAAAGTACTACTGGAAGAACGTTGAGCCGTATTTTGTACCTAACCTTTTATGCTTTGCCAGTGAAGGTAAAACCTTTGCTTACGGTGCGATTAATGCACGAGTAAAAGATTGGGGACCTTGGCATAATACTAACCAGCGTGAAGAAGTATTGCCAGGTATGGCCACTGTGCTAGAAAGTACCGAAGGTTTACTTAATCCAAAGACGCTTTTACAACTTCTAGATTCTTTTGCTTTGTTTTCTACTGTAAAAACAGGCAAAAATACTCCACCAAAACGCATTAAGATTTTACCCCGGTATCCTCAGTTTGAAGCGGCCAAGCAGATTGTTGACCGTGTTCGAAATGGCTTTCCGAAAAAAGGCTTAATCTGGCACTTTCAAGGATCGGGTAAATCTTTGTTGATGCTATATGCCGCCAAGATGCTACGTGCAGATAACGATTTGAAAAACCCAACTGTGTTAGTTGTGGTTGACCGTCGAGACTTGGATAATCAAATCAGCGAAACCTTTGGCGGTGCTGACGTTAAAAATTTGGTTAAAGTACAAAGCTGCAAAAAGCTCGGCGAATATATCGAACAAGATAGTCGAGGCATTTTAATTACTACCATCTTCAAATTTAAAGAGGTAGAAATAGATGTTACCAAAACAAAAGGCTTAAACGACCGAGACAATATAATCGTGCTTGTAGACGAAGCACACCGAACGCAAGAAGGTGGCCTAGGTGAAAAAATGCGTTGGGCACTGCCTAATGCCCATTTCTATGGATTAACCGGTACACCAATTTCAGACATTGACCGCAATACTTTTAAGTTGTTTGGTGCTGAAGACGACCCTGGTCGTTATATGAACCGCTACAGCTATAAACAGTCCATTCGTGATGGTGCAACTAACCCCGTTAAGTTTGAGCCCAGATTGGCGGAGTTACGAGTTGATCGTGATGCCATTAACGAAGAGTTTGAACAACTGGCCAAAGACAATAACTTAGACGACGAAGAAAAAGCTGCATTGTCTAAACGTGCCGGTAAACTTGCCATCATGCTTAAAGCACCTAAACGTATGGGCGCCGTGAGTGATGACATAGTAGAGCACTTTACCAGCCATGTAATGCCGAAAAAAATGAAAGGCATGGTAGTAGTGTATGACCGAGATGCTTGTGTGCAAATGTATTATCTACTGGGCAATAAATTGGGGTTCGATGCAGTCGAGGTGGTAATGAACGTTGACCAGGCGCCGATCAAAGCCAGAGAAGGCGACAAAAAGGACAAAATTAATAAAGACTGGCGCAAGTGGAAGGATGAGTTTGGGTTGCCTATAGAAGAAGCTGACTTTTACCGATGGCAAGAACTGGATGGCGACGAGCAAAAGCAAAAAGACTTAATTGAATCGTATAAAGACCCAAGCCATCCGTTACAGTTGATTATAGTCACCGCTAAACTACTTACAGGCTTTGATGCGCCTATATGCTATTGCATGTATTTAGATAAGCCACTACGAGACCACACACTGTTACAAGCTATGTGCCGCACCAACCGTTTGTACGAAACCAATGACACTCGCAAAACGATGGGCTTGATTATTGATTACCTTGGTGTGTTTGAAAATCTACGTACAGCATTGGCTTACAATCCTGATGAAATAGAAGGTGTGGTAGAAGGTATAGAAGCCTTCAAAGAATTGCTGCCACTGCAATTACAAAAGTGCTTAGATTTTTTCCCAAATGTCGACCGCACGCTAGAAGGTTTTGAAGGAGTTATGGCAGCACAAGGATGTTTACCTACCAATGTAAAACGTGATGAGTTTGCAGCGTGCTTTGGTGTACTCGCTAAATTGTGGTCGGCAATCAACCCAGACCTATTTTTAAGTCCATTTAGGAACGATTATAAATGGTTAGCCCAAATATATGAGTCTGTTCGACCTGTAGGGCAAACTGGTGCTTTGGTATGGGCGGCATTAGGTCCTGAAACCATTAAGCTGATCCACGAACATACCGACATCAACCGTATTCGTGACGACATTGATGAACTGATCATGGATGAGCACGCAATCTTTACACTTACAGAAAAAGAGCAAGAAAAACGCGCTAGACGATTAGAGATTGATTTAATGGGGCGCTTACGAGGAAGTGATGACCCAACTTTTGTCGCTTTAGGTGAACGTTTAGAGAAGCTCCGCCAAGAGTACGAAGCCGGAGTAATCAAGGCTATTGATTGGCTTAAAGGCTTGTTAGATGCAGCAAAAGACACTGTTCAAGCTGAGCGCGATACAGGCGACAAGATTGTGACTGAAGAAGACAACAAACAAGCATTAACCAAGTTGTTTTTAGAAACCCGTCCAGAAGCCACCCCTAAAATTATAGGAGACGTGGTTGAGCAAATAGACAAAATTGTAAAAGCTACCCGGTTCGACGGTTGGCAGAACTCCAACAGCGGACCTCGTGAAATTCAAAAGGCTTTGCTAGTCACGTTAGCGCAGTTTGGTCTAGGTAAAGACAAAGAGTTGTTCAGTAAAGCGTATGCTTATATTGAAGGGCATTATTAGTGAAAGTTGTTGGTGAAATATTGGAGCAACTTGCAGTTGGCGATGGAGATGGCCAGAAAGCTGATTTGCTAGGTAGAAGTGCTTTTAACAGGTATTACTATGCTGCTTTTTTAATCACAAGAGAAACTTTGGGTAAAATGCAGTCGAATTGGAAGGGCACAGCCCACGCTGAAATTCCTAATTTATTACAAAATGGCCTGCGGAAACCAGTAAAAAAAGCAATCATTAAACAACAAAAATTAGGGCTCGTTGATGAAGGTGATAAGAGTCGTATTCTGACTTCGGTTAATGTAACGGGCAACGAGTTGGCAGAGCTTTTAAAAGAAGCATATAATTTGCGGATTATTGCTGATTATGAACCAGAAATTAGAACATCTAAAAATGGCAATGTAATTTCACTTAAAAACTATAAGCTTACTTCTGCAATTAACTGGCCGGATAGAGCAAATCAACTTTGTTCAAAATTATTAAAAATTTGGAGGGAGCTAGGACTTGCTTACTAAAACATCAATAGTTGAATATCCAGCTAAATTAAGAAAACTCTGTGTTGAAGAGTTAAATATAAGAGCATCGGACGGTTCAATTATTTTATATGTACCCAAAGATCGAATAAGTGATTTAGCTACAAAAGGCTATGTAACTAAATTGCAGTTAGAAAACTTAGTGAAGAAACTATCGGAAAAGTATTCTGTTAAAGCTGAAGTTGTATACACCAAATCGGATAGTTTAGAAAACTTAAGAAAAGGGTTTGAGGCTCAAATCACTAGTGAATTCGAGAATATTGTTGATGATGTTTTTCTTACTTTTCAATCAGCAAAACGATTAAGTATTTGGATTAGTGCAGATAGCTTATCTTCCGAAAACAGAATCCTTATTAGCAAATTTATATCGTCAATTCTCTTGCCGCTTGAAATAACAGTGACTGAAATAAATTGGGTGGACGCTGTAAGTGAATTACCATCTTTAATGGAGTTAGTAGTTGCTACTAAAAAAATTCAGCCAGCAACTTTAGATGACTACGTACTTGAGCTAAAAGATAAGTATCAAATGCTAGATGCTAAATGGGTTAACCGACATTTAGATAAACTGATTAAAAAGAAGCTAATTTCTAGAGATAATCAAACGAAGCAATATTCGTTAACCGGCCGCGGACTAACCGTAATTCCAAATATAAAAAGTAGGAAAAACTCAGATATTCTTAGAGCACTTGATTTAGGGAAAAGAAAATGGTGAAATACTTGCTAGGAGCGGCGTTTTATATTCGCGAGGGTGTGCATCATGCCCAAATGCGAAGGTTAGACACAGAAACACCGATGGATGAAAATCCATCTGTGCTTCGCCCAGATGGATTTTCATCCATCGTTGTTAAAGAAACAGTTTTTATGAGTCTAGTGTCATGAATGCCCCGCCGCTCCTTGTTTCCTTTCATTCGTTAGATAAGTATTTAGATGCATTACCAGAGCTTCAAAGAGAAAGGTATGGTGATGAAATTCGCTTTCTAGTGGAAAATTCTAGGTACCCTCCGGTAGTTTCGCCTTTTTGCTTATCAATCATGTTTGGGTATTCATTAAATTTTATGCACGCGCTATCCAGGAAACAGCACAAGTTTTACCGAAGCTTTAATATCCGACAGGGTAAAAAGCAGAGAACAATATATTCTCCTAAAGTTGCATTGAAAGTTATTCAAAAATGGATCGGTTTTCATCTAAGCGAAGCTTTAGAGTTTGACCAACATGTTTGTGGTTTTATTAAAGGAAAATCTTTTATCGATTCGGCAAAAATGCATATTGGTGCTACTTGGGTTTTGTCCGTAGATATAAAAAACTTCTTCCCTTCAATTACTAAAGAGCAAACTCTAGAAGCTTTAAAAAATATTGGATATTCAGAAACTGGTGCAGAATTACTTGCAAATCTGTGTTGTTTAAAGGGCTATCTTCCGCAAGGTTCACCTGCAAGCCCAGTTTTGTCTAACTTGGTTATGAAACCGATTGATATAAAATTAGCTGAACTCGCCGAAGATCTCTCATTAAGTGTTTCGAGATATGCTGATGACATAGTTTTTTCAGGAACAGGTGATGTTGTAACCTCACTGGCAGGGGATATAGCCAACATATTTATAGAAACTGGATTTGAATTAAATGAAAATAAGCATTATGTCGCCGATTCTAAAAAGGGGCAAAGACTTAAAGTTCACGGTCTTCTAATAAAAGAAGATAGTGTTTCACTTACGAAAGGATATAAAAATAAAATCCGTGCATACAAACATATGCTCAGCAATGGAAAAGTTAAAGCAGAGGATACTTCTAGACTGAAGGGGCATGTAATATATTCAGCTCAAGTAGAGGATACTTCGAAAATAAAGTAGCTTCCTTATGGAATTCTTATTAGTAGCCAGAGTCAGGGCGGGATCCCACTTTAAATTGAACTAATGTTCATTGCTACGATCTGATCGGCTATTCTTCTTCAAAAGGCCATTCAATGAGCATAATCAGTCACCTAGAACAAATCGAAGATCCCAGAACAGACATCAATGTCAAACACGACCTTATCGATGTGATGTTTCTCACACTCAGTGCCGTGCTTAGCGGCGCTGATGGGTGGAAGTCTATTCAGGAATTTGGCAAAATGCAGCTGGGCTGGCTAAGGCAGCATCGCCGTTTCGACAATGGTATTCCCCGTCGCCATTGCATCGCGAATATTAAAGCCTTAGATACTGAAGCATTGATTAAAGCCCTGATTGATTGGATTAACAGCCGCCGTGAAGCATCGAACAAACCCCATATTGCGATCGATGGAAAAGTGGTACGTGGGAGTTGGTCTGGCAGTGTGCAGCGCGCATTAAACGTGGTCAGCGCCTATGATGTCGAAAACGGCTAAGCCTTGTATCAACAGTCCTCAGACAGCAAAGGGAAGGAAGGACAAATTGCGCGCGACATTATTGATATGCTGACATTAGAAGACAGCATCGTGACTTTGGATGCACTGCATTGTCAACGTGACACACTCGACCTCATCCGTCAGCATAAAGGTAAAAAGGACAGTATGGCAGCCAAACGCAGAGGGGCTGCTTGGAACGGCGAGTTTCGTTCGGAACTGTTATTTGGTTGAATATCAACCAAAGTTAAATCCCGCCCTGTAGCCAGAGTAATGGAGTATCTGTAACTTTGAAGTTGATTCGGTCACAGTTTTAGATTGCTGTAGGTGGGAATGGGACTGAATTGGAAGCTTTAAAACAACAGCGATTCATGGAGGTTGTGACTCTTTTTGTAGTGGTTTAATGATCCCGGACATCATTTTAGGTGGTAATGTTACCACCTTAAAAGAGGTGTTCGATGAAGAGACAAAGACGTACGTTTTCAGCAGAATTTAAGTTAGAAGCAGCAAACCTGGTCTTGCAGTAAGGTTATTCAATCCCTGAGGCGGCAAGAGCATTAGATATTGGCGAAACAGCAGTTCGTCGCTGGGTAATGCAATTGCAAGAAGAGCATAATGGCACTACACCTGAGTCCAAAGCCCTGACACCTGAACAACAAAAAGTCCAATAGA
>TARA_R110001583_G_scaffold74038_1_pt1 | contig 12458 bp, 11 predicted proteins | sample TARA_R110001583 | Tara Oceans TARA_R110001583 (sample SAMEA4398432) | marine metagenome | biome: Polar Biome; feature: [MES] marine water layer (ENVO:01000295) within the mesopelagic zone...; material: water (ENVO:00002006), including particulate matter (ENVO:01000060) such as...... | reverse complement strand
ACGATAGTGAAACTTAATTTTTGCCATAACAGATATGTTTTAGTGTGCAATTTAAGTAATAATCAATTAAAATGCACATTTATTGCACACTAAATTGAAATTTTGTTTAATTTCATTTAATCTTTTGAAATGGGTTAATGCCTTGTGATGTTCTGTAATATAAGGTATTTATGAGTTTTTTATGAGATTTGATAAGGTGTTGAGGTTTGTTAAGTAATTGTAATTTTGTTGTCCTTGTAGGTCAACAAAAGCATCTTTTAATCTATTGATTTTAAGATGCTTTTACTTTTTAAACCTTTTTACTATGGTTTTTAGGATTTAAATCCACTTTTAAGTTAGGCAATCCTACAACTTCAAAAGTTGTAGAAGCTAGCATAACCTTATTATCTGTTTTATTAATTTCAGAGAGAATATCTGAAAAAAGTTTATTTTTTGTAATCCTTCTTTTTTTATAATCAACAACATATCTTAAATTAAATTCTATCCAATTATCGGTTAATTTTAGAGTAAGTGTAGATTCTGTAATTGCATTTTCAATTAAATATTTATTAACCATTGTTTCCCAAGAATCTTTTGCGAAATCCGAATAGTCTGAAAGGTGATTATTAGCAGTTTTCAAGATGATTTCATTTGCTAAGGCAATATCTGACCCGTATTTTATTGGTAGATTTATTTCGTCCCAAACAAAAGGAAAATCAGTGGAGTAATTGTGAACGGCACCTTTAAATACAAAGGAATTATTAATTTTAACAATACGACCGTTGTAATTGTCACTTGAAACCCAATCACCAATTTCCATAAGTGTTGTTTTGGTAATTCCAATGTCAATTACGTCTCCAATTATATTGTTTATTTTAATTCGATCTCCTGGCTTGTAAATGTTAGATCCAAAAATAGAAAACCAGCCAGCTACACTCAGTACAACTTCTTGCAATGCAAATGCAATAGCAGCGCTTATTAATCCAATTGTTACGGTAAAATATTTGAAGCTACCGCTAAATATGATTAGCGTTAATATAAAAATTAAAATAGAACTTACTATTCGAACCGTTTTTTTAATTCGATAACGCGTTGTATTATCATTAATTCCTTTTGATACATTACGCCTAATAAGCCAAGAAATTACTAAAATTAATAATGTCCACAATATAAATTGGGAAAATTGTAATATCAAATCACTAGATTCCCAATTTTTAAATTCCTGTATTATTTTATTTAGCTCGTTCATAGTTAATGGGTGCCATCAACTAATTTTTTAGCATTAAAAAAAATTAGTTACAGCTTTTTTACTTCATATAAATCTTTACGTCTATCTTTTAAGTTTCTAACACTTCCAAAACGATGTAATTGTCTTAACAAATCAATATCCACATCAGCAATTAAAATCATTTCTGAATTAGTTGTAGCTTCTGCTTTTATACCATTTGCTGGGAAAGCAAAATCACAAGGCGTAAATACCATAGATTGCGCATATTGAATATCCATATTTTGAACTTTAGGTAAATTTCCTACACTACCTGCAATTGCAACATAACATTCATTTTCTATAGCTCTTGCTTGTGAACAGTTTCTAACTCTTGAATAGCCGTTTTGTGTATCAGTTAAAAATGGTACAAATAATATATCCATACCTTCATCAGCCAAAATTCTGCTTAATTCTGGGAATTCAGAATCGTAACAAATTAAAATTCCAATTTTTCCACAATCGGTATCATAACTTTTTAATTCGTGCCCTTTTTGAAGTCCCCAAACACGTGCTTCATCTGGAGTTACATGCAGTTTCTCATATCTTTCAGTAGTTCCATCTCTTCTACATAAATAACCAACATTGTATAATTTACCGTCTTGCATTTCTGGCATACTTCCAGAAATGATATTTATATTGTAAGAAATTGAGAGTTGAGAGAATTGCTTTACTATTTCTTCGGTATGTTTTGCGAGTTCTCTAATTGCTTCAGATTCAGTTAAATGGTTGTTTTTAGCCATTAATGGTGCATTAAAGAATTCTGGAAATAATGCAAAGTCTGATCGATAACCAGAAACAGCATCCACAAAAAATTCTACTTGTGTCATTAATTCCTCCAAGTCTTTATAAGGCCTCATTTGCCATTGAATTAAACCTAATCTCACTACTTTTTTAATAACAGAAGCTTTCTTAGATTTTTTCTCGTAGTAAATATTATCCCATTCTAAAAGAACAGCATAATCATTAGAAGCATCGTCTCCTTCTAAGTAATTTTTTAATACTTTAGTTGGGTGAAAATCATTGGAAACCTGAAAATTTAACACAGGATCGTGAATTTCTTTTCTTCTAACTTTTGAAATGTATTCTTTAGGAGATAATTTATCTGAATATTTATGATAATTTGGAATTCTTCCACCAAACGCAACTCCTCTTAAGTTTAAACGCTCACATAATTCTTTTCTATAATCGTACAATCTTCTTCCAAGACGTAAACCTCTATATTGTGGTTTTATAAAAACATCAATGCCATATAACACATCTCCATCTGGTGAATGCGTGTTAAAAGTGTAATTTCCTGTTATTTCTTGATACGTATGATGGTCATCAAATTTATCATAATCTAATATAATTGCCAATGCACAACCTGCAATTTGATCGTTAATTTTTATAACAACTTGCCCTTCTGGAAATCGATTAATTAACGATGCAATTTGATGTTCTCTCCAAAAAGAATTTGGCATTGTTGTATAGGAATCTATCATTGCCGCTTTTAGGTCTTGATAGTCGTCTAAGGTTAAATAAGTTAATTCTATGTTTTCTATGTCTTTCATTTTTTTTACAAGTAGTTCGTTTAAAGATAAATCATTTTCACTGAAAATTCACCTTTTAATATGGGGCAAAATTAGATAATAATTATTAATTTATTGAAGTTTTTTTTATTCGATAAGAATAGTAATAACATGTGTTTTTTTTAAAACCATTTCTTTCTTCTAAAGAAATTTAACATAAAAACAAATACCACTATTATTATAAACCAAATCCCAAAATAGCCGTATTTCCAGGTTAGTTCTGGCATGTTAGTAAAATTCATTCCATAGATACCAGCAATAAATGTAAGTGGAATAAAAATTGTAGCAACTATTGTTAAGGTTTTCATTACTTGATTCATTCTATGCCCTTGAATTGAAAAGAATAAATTGATATCACTTTCCAGTCGAGATTCTATTTTATCACAATTATCTAAAAGGGTTAAAGAGATATCTTTAAGTTCAAAAAAGTATTTTATATGTTTTTGTTGAATTAGGTTAAACTTTTCGCGCTCAACTTTTGTAACAAAATCTCTAATTGGAAGAATTGTTTTTTTAATGGAATGCAATTGTCTTTTATAGTTTTCTATGGTGTTTAAAAGGGTAGGAGACGGATCTTCATTAATATCAATAAGTGCAAAATTTTCAACTTGATCTTCAATGTTTTCAATGGTTTTAAAATAATTATCGAGTATTGATTCTAATAATAAAAAAAGCAAATAGTCTGTACCTCTTTCTCTTAAGATTCCAAGATGCTCTCTTATTCTATGTCTAACATGTTCAAAATGATCTGATTTTTTTTCTTGAAAAGATATTAAATAATTTTTACCTAAAATAAAACTCAATTGTTCAGATTCAATGTCAATGCTGTTTGAAGGTAATATTGATTTCATTGAAAAAAACCAATAATCTTCATATTCTTGAAATTTCGGACGTTGATTTACATCTAAAATATCTTGAATTACTAAATCATGTATTTTGGCTTTTTTACAAATACTTGTTATTTGTTCAGTATCATGAATTGCATGTGTATTAAGCCAATATTGTTTTGTTTCATCTGTAAAGCCGTTAAAATCTTTTTCATAAAAGGTTGAATTTTCAACATATTCATTTTCATTATAAATGAAAAGCTGCATTTTAAGCTCGTCGGAATATTTTACTCCAGTAAAAATTGGAGTTGACGGATTTATTTTTTTTCTACTTAGTGTTTTTTTACGCATTTTTTTAAGTTTAATTACGCTTGTAATTAGGTTAAAAGTATAAAATATATTTTTAATATAAAGTTTAAATCCAGTTATAAATGAACCTTTCAAACTAATTTAAATGGTTATTTAGTTGAATACTTTAAACTATATTTGTGCTTATGAGACGAGTATGCTAAAAAGTTTATTACCCAATAAAAGGAAAAACCACCTGCCGGTAGGCAAAAAGCATGCTTGTACTAAGCGCAGTCGAAGTATGACCATTTAAAACAAATAAGAAAGACACATGAAAGGAATAGTTACAAAATCTACTGGAAGCTGGTACACGGTTTATACTCAAGATGGAGAAAAAATTGATTGTAGATTAAAAGGTAAATTTAGATTGAAAGGGATTAAAAGTACCAATCCCGTTGCTGTTGGAGATCATATTAACTTTGAATATGAAGAAGGAAAAGAGACAGGTGTTATTAATAAAATTTTTGAAAGGAAAAATTATATCATTCGAAAATCTGTAAACCTTTCTAAACAGACGCATATAATTGCTTCTAATATTGATACGGCTTTTTTGTTAGTTACCATAGATAATCCACCAACTTTTACGGGTTTTATTGATCGTTTTTTAGCAACTGCAGAAGCTTATAATATTAAAACGGTGTTGCTTTTTAATAAATTAGATATTTATACCGAAGATGAATTGGAAAAACTTGCCGTTTTAGATGCTACTTATACAGAAATAGGTTATAAATGTATTGCAATTTCCGCAACTAAAAATATTGGAATTGATGAGGTGAAGGAACTTATGAAAGATAAAACCACTATGTTTTCTGGTCATTCTGGCGTTGGGAAATCCACTTTAATTAACGCCTTAGAACCTACCTTGAATTTAAAAACAAAAGAAGTTTCTAAACAGCATAAACAAGGAATGCATACAACCACTTTTGCAGAAATGTTTCAGCTGAGTTTTGGCGGATTTATAATTGATACTCCTGGTATAAAAGGATTTGGAGTAGTAGATTTTAAACCAGAAGAAATTACAGATTATTTTCCTGAATTTTTTAAACTAAAATCAAAATGTAAGTATAGTAATTGTTTGCATGTAAACGAACCAAATTGCGCCATAAAAGAAGCTTTAGAAACGGGTGAAATAGCATATTCAAGATACAATAGTTATGTGCAAATGGTAGAAGGGGATGAAGAACATTACAGAACCGATATTTATAGTTAGTATTAAAGTTGAAAAGTTTGAAAGGCAATAGTGCAAGCATATTTTTTAGATTACAGTACACTAAAATTCCCCTCTTGAGAGGGGTTAGGGGTGTGTTTATTTAGCTAAGACTAAAACTAAAAACCAAAACTAAAAGTCAACAAATAAAAAATAATTCAACAATTAAACAATTCAACATTTATAATGAAAGTAGTAATTCAAAGAGTTTTAAAAGCTTCTGTTACAATTGAAGGAATAGTTGTAAGTGAAATAAAAAACGGATTGCTTATTTTATTAGGTATTGTTGATGAAGATAGTAAAGAGGATATAGATTGGCTATCAAAAAAAGTTGCAAACCTTAGAATTTTTAATGATGAAAATGGCGTTATGAATACATCATTAATTGATGTTAATGGAGATGCGATAATTGTAAGTCAGTTTACACTACAAGCAAGTGCAAAAAAAGGGAATCGACCTTCTTATATAAAAGCTGCAAAACCTGAAGTAGCAATACTACTTTATAAAAAATTTGTAGCTCAATTTGAAAAGGAATTAACTAAAAAAGTTGGAACTGGGAAGTTTGGAGCTGACATGAAAGTTGCGTTAATAAATGACGGCCCAGTTACAATTATTATTGATTCAAAGATAAGGGATTAAAAAACTTGTCTTTTCAAATAAGTTAAGTGCTAATTTTATACATGTTAAGAATTTCCTAAATTTTATGCTAATGTTGTAAGTTTTTGCGTTTATAGTGTACTATTGTAATTAATAACAAATAAAAACGAAAAATGAAAAAAACGGGAATACTTATTTTGGCAATTGCATTTATATCAATGTCTTTTTCAAATTCAATAAAATCTGAAATAAACACTTTAGATGTTGATGTTCCAAATTCAACAATAACTTGGAAAGGATACAAACCAACAGGTTCTCATAATGGAACAATTATGTTGCAATCAGGTAGTTTAGAAATGGATGAAACCAAATTAGTTGGTGGTACTTTTATAGTTGATATGTCTTCTATTAAAGATGAAGATGGAAGTGCTAAATTAGAAAAACATTTAAAATCAGCAGACTTTTTTGAAGTTGACCCTTTTGCAACTTCGGTTTTTAAAATTACTGAAGTAGTTGTAAATGGAGATAAGGAAGGTGCTGTAATTATTAAAGGAGAAATGACTATTAAAGGAATTACAAAAGAAATTTCTTTCTCTGCTAATATTTCAGAAACTGATAATGAGGTTACATTGGTTACTGAAACTTTTCAAATAAATAGAGCAGATTTTAATGTTAGGTTTAAATCAAGAACGTTTTTTAATAATTTAAAAGATAAGTTTGTTAATGATGATTTTGACCTTCAAGTAAGTCTTGTAGCAAAAAAGTAAAAGTTTAAATTTAGATTGATTTTTTGATTAGACTGTTTAAAAAGGCACTATTCACATCTGTGAGTTGAAGCTTTTTAAATGGTCTTTTTTATGCCAATTTAAATATAGAATTTCTCTTGGTAGAACTCATTACAAAAGTGCTTTGTACATTGGAAACAGAATCTAAAACAGATAATTTGTTTTTTAAAAAATTTTGATAACTATTCATGTCTTTCACAATTACTTTTAGCAAATAATCGTAATTTCCTGCAACATGAAAGCATTCAATAACTTCTTCCATAGTATTAACAGCTTTTTCAAACTTGGTAATTAAATCTTTAGAATGCACCAGTAAGGATACTTGGCAAAATACTTCAACAGTAAACCCAATGGTTTGTTTATTTAAAAGCGCTACATATTTTTCAATAACTCCAGATTTTTCCAATCTTTTTATCCGTTCATAAGTTGGCGTTTGAGTTAAGCCAATTTTTAATGCTATTTCTTTAGTATTTGCCTTTGAATTTTGTTGAAGAATGGTTAAAATTTTTTTATCGATTAAATCTAATAGGATCATAACTAGTATTTTTTCCTAAAAATATATAAAAATTAGCAAGTTGCAAGAAATAAAATCTTTTATTGTTAATAATAACAGTAAAATTATCTTAATTGGTTAATTATTACAGTTTATTAAATTGTTATTTAGTAATTTTATGATATAAATTATTTAATTATGAGTAATAAACCAGCAAATAAGATCCAAGATTTACAGTATTTTGGAGAATTTGGAGGCGTAAACCCTTCAATTTCAGATTCGGCAACTTATACCTTTTTACATGCCAAAACAATGCTAGATACTTTTGAAGGTCATGCAGAAGGTTGTTATTTATATTCACGCCATGCAAGCCCAAGCAATTTATATTTAAGCAAAGCTTTGGCGGCAATGGAATTTACTGAAACGGCCAATGTTGCTGCTTCAGGAATGGGAGCAATAACTTCAGTAATACTTCAAATTTGTGGAGCTGGAGATCATATTGTTTCTGCAAGAACTATATATGGAGGTTCTTATGCATTCTTGAAAAACTTTGCTCCTAAACTGGCAATCACAACTTCATTTGTAGATATAACTTCACTTAAAGCAGTGGAATCTGCAATAACGTCAACTACAAAAATGATCTATTGTGAAGCCATTAGCAATCCATTATTAGAAATTGCCAATTTATTGGAATTGTCAAAAATCGCAAAAAAACACAATGTTTTGTTGGTAGTTGATAACACCTTTTCTCCAATGATAATATCTCCACAAAAATTAGGAACCGATATTACAATTCATAGTTTAACTAAATTTATTAATGGAACCAATGACACTGTTGGTGGCGTTGTTTGTGGATCTCAAGAATTTATAGATAGTTTGCGTAATGTGAATGATGGAGCTGCAATGTTGTTGGGCCCTGTTATGGATAGTTTTAGAGCTGCAAGTATTTTAAAAAACCTGAGAACGCTGCATATTAGAATGAAAAAGCATAGTGAAAACGCTTTGTATTTAGCAGAAAACTTTGAAGAAGATGGTTTAAAAGTAGTATATCCAGGTCTAAAAAGTCATAAGGATCATAAACTTTTTAAAACTATGTATAATAAGGAATATGGATTTGGAGGAATTCTAACAATAGATGTTGGAAATTTAGAAAAAGCCAATGAACTTATGGAATTAATGCAAAATGAAAATTTGGGTTATTTAGCTGTTAGTTTAGGATTTTATAAAACCTTGTTTAGCGCGCCAGGTTCTAGTACTTCTTCTGAAATACCAGATGAGGAACAAGCCGAAATGGGTCTTTCAGATGGGATTATTCGCTTTTCTATTGGGTTAGATAACGATATTGAACGCACTTATAGAGCAATGAGAAAGTGTATGAAGCAAGTAGGAGTATTGTAAATTAATATTTATTTTTATATAGAAGCCCTAGTTATTTTTTTGATTAGGGCTTTTTAGTTGTGAAAACTTTCAAATTTACGTATTATTACAATCCTAAATTTATGGAATGCAAGAAAATAAGAACTTAACTGAAATAGAAATAGAAGGTCAAAAAATAATTGAGAATAAAGAACTTAATATTTGGGAAGCGTTAATTCCAGTGTTTTTATTAATGTGTATGTTAGCATATAATATATTTTATGCAAATGGAGAATTATTAGGAGCATATTCAAATCAGTTTATTTTATTGATAGGTGGTATTATAGCAGCAATTGTTGGCTTTTTAAATAAAGTTTCAATTGAAAGAATGTTGAAAGAAATTTGGGAAAATATGAAAAGCGTATTTGTCCCAATTATTATTTTGTTTTTAGTGGGTGCACTGGCGGGAACATGGCTGTTAAGTGGTATTATACCTGCAATGGTATATTACGGACTTCAAGTGTTAAGTCCTTCAATATTTTTACCAGCATCTGTAATAATTTCTTCAATAATTTCAATTGCAACAGGAAGTTCATGGACAACTTCAGCAACTGTAGGTATTGCTTTGGTTGGTATTGGTACGGCATTAGGAATTCCTTCTGGTATGATTGCGGGAGCTGTGATTTCGGGAGCTTATTTTGGTGATAAAATGTCCCCTTTAAGTGATACAACTAATTTAGCACCAGCAATGGCAGGTACTGATTTATTTACACATATTGGCTATATGACATATACCACTGTGCCTTCATATATAATTACTTTAATTGTATTTTCTATATTAAGTTTTACAATAGACACCACAGGAAGTACAGATATAAGTGGTTTATTGCATTCAATAAATGCCACTTTTAATATTTCGTTGTATTTATTTATTGTTCCATTAACTGTTATTGTACTAATAGTTTTAAAAACAAAACCTCTTATTGCTTTAGGAATCGGGGTTGTTTTGGCGGCAGTTTTTGCATTTATTTTTCAAGCTGAAATATTAGCTCGTTTGTCCGATTCAAAAGTAAGTGCAATAATTAATTCCATTTTTACGGATACTGAAATAGTTACAGATAATGAAAAGTTAAATGAACTTTTTAGTGCTGGAGGAATGAAGGGAATGTTATGGACTATTTTTCTTATTTGCTGCGCAATGGTATTTGGAGGGGTCATGGATGCAATTGGAGCTTTGGCTCGAATTACGAATGCTTTATTAAAGATAGCTTCTTCTATTTTTGGTTTATTTGCTAGTACAGTTTTAAGTTGTATTGGATTAAATGCAATTGCTTCAGATCAATATTTGGCAATTGTAATTCCAGGAAAAATGTTTAAAAAAGCTTATGAAGAAAAAGGTTTAGCTCCAGAGAATTTAAGTAGAACTTTAGAAGATTCTGGAACAGTAACTTCGGTATTAATTCCTTGGAACACATGTGGAGCCTATCAATCTAGTGTTTTAGGTGTTGGTGTTCACGAATATTTTTTCTATGCAGTATTTAATTGGTTAAGTCCAATTATGACCTTAATTTTTGCGGCATTTAGAATAAAAATTAGAGAATTAGCAAAAAAGTAATTTTTATGTCATATTGAGCCTGTCGAAATATATTAACTTATTGATAATTAATATAAACTTCAACAAGCTCAGTTTGACAACATAAATATTAATAACTTTTTAGAAAGCTTCATTTCTCTAATTTGTTAGTTTTATAAGCCAAATGCTTCTTTTACTTTGTTAACATAGTCTAATTTTTCCCAAGTAAATAATTCTACTTCTAGTGAGATTTCGGTTCCATCAACATTTTTAAAAGTTTTACTTACAGTTCTGTTATCACGACCCATATGTCCGTATGCTGCTGTTTCTAAATATATTGGCTGGCGAAGTTTTAAACGTTCTTCAATTGCAGCGGGTCTCATATCAAATAAGTTTTCCACTATTTCAGCAATTTCACCATCAGCTTTATCAATGTTAGAAGTTCCATAAGTATTTACATAAATACCCATTGGTTTTGCAACACCAATTGCATATGAAACCTGAATTAAAATTTCATCAGCTACGCCTGCAGCAACTAAATTTTTTGCGATATGGCGTGTTGCATAGGCTGCACTTCTATCTACTTTACTTGGGTCTTTTCCAGAAAAAGCTCCACCACCATGAGCGCCTTTTCCACCGTATGTGTCAACTATAATTTTTCTTCCTGTTAAGCCAGTATCTCCATGAGGTCCACCAATAACAAATTTACCAGTTGGATTAACGTGATACACAATATTATCATTAAATAATGCTTGAATAGTAACAGGTAATTTTGCAATAACTCTAGGAATTAAAATATGAATAACGTCGCTTTTTATTTTTGCTAACATTGCTTCGTCATCCTCATTAAATTGGTCATGTTGCGTTGAAACTACTATATCTTTAATTCTAAAAGGAACATTGTCATCGGTATATTCAATGGTAACCTGACTTTTAGAATCTGGACGTAAATAAGAAATATCTTTATTTTCTCTTCTCAAAGCAGCTAACTCATGTAAAATCCTATGGCTTAAATCCAATGCTAAAGGCATTAAATTCTCAGTTTCATTAGTTGCATATCCAAACATCATTCCTTGATCTCCTGCGCCTTGTTCTTCTTTTGTAGCTCTATCAACTCCTTGATTTATATCTTGAGATTGTTCATGAATTGCAGATAAAACACCACAAGAATTTCCATCAAACATATATTCTCCTTTTGTATAACCAATGTTATTAATAACATCTCTTGCTATTTTTTGAACATCTAAATAAGTATTAGATTTTACTTCTCCAGCTAATATTACTTGACCAGTAGTTACTAAAGTTTCGCAAGCAACTTTTGAGTTTGAATCAAAAGCTAAAAAGTTATCTACTAATGCATCTGAAATTTGATCAGCAACTTTATCTGGGTGTCCTTCAGAAACTGATTCGGACGTAAATAAATATGACATAATTATTTAATTTTAAATTGTTTAAGAAAATTGAAGATTGCGTTGGTCGCTAAAAGGAGTAAATAATTACTGCTTTAGCATTTTTTTATGAGGTTGCAATCAGTTCAAATTTTTCCTCGAATTATTTCGTTTGCAAATTTATAAAAATTTAAAAACTAAATGCCTTATTAATGATAAATAAATTATAAAACTTATTTATGTAAGGAATAATAACTATTTCCGACTATGATAATTAAAGCCAAATCAACATGAGAAAAATAATACTCTTTTTATTATTAATTGTTTTATTTAGTAATTGTTCAGGAAGTGATGATTCCATGGAAATAGTAGTTAATCAAATGGAAGACGAAGTGGAAGATGGAATGGAAGTAAATATGGGTGTTAGCTCTTTTGTTATGGGAGATTTTGTAAATGGGGCGCATCCAACATCAGGAAAAGCAACTGTAAATTCTGATAAAACTGAGTTGTCTTTTGTTAATTTCAAAACAGATAACGGCCCAAAATTATTAGTGTATTTATCAACAGATATTAGCGCAACGGAATATGTAGACCTTGGAGATTTAAAAGGTGTTTCAGGAGATTTTACCTATTCAATTCCAGCAAATACAGATTTATCAAAATATAAACTTGTAAATATTTGGTGTGTTGATTTTTTGGTAAGTTTTGGTACAGCCGAATTAAAATAATTCTTTTTTTGTTGTTTTTTAAAAAAATGTAATTACATTTGCTGCATTAAAATTAATAAAAATGAAAATTATGTTTAACGAAATGCCTGTTATGATGTGTAAAATTTACACGGAGGATGCTATTGTTTAAAATGTAATAATATATAACTAATAGAAGCCTCTGATTTATCAGAGGCTTTTTTATATCAAAAAATTAATAAAATGAATTTAAATTTCCAAAATAATATGTGCAATATAACTAAAATGTGTATGCGAATGATGCATAGCACTATGAATAGGTATTGCCAAAAATAAAAGGAAAAATAAAATCTAAATTGATAAAAGTCCCTTTGGTAATACCTA
>TARA_R110001583_G_scaffold33524_2_pt1 | contig 12462 bp, 7 predicted proteins | sample TARA_R110001583 | Tara Oceans TARA_R110001583 (sample SAMEA4398432) | marine metagenome | biome: Polar Biome; feature: [MES] marine water layer (ENVO:01000295) within the mesopelagic zone...; material: water (ENVO:00002006), including particulate matter (ENVO:01000060) such as...... | reverse complement strand
ATACTCCCAACCATTACCAACTTGCCAATTATAGGTTAAAGTACCTGGTGAATTGTAAACATTAGTAACTGTAAATGTTTTTGGCGAAGCTGAATCGCAAGTTACATTAGTGCTACTTGGTGAAATAGTAAAAGTTGGCGTTTCATCTTTTATAATAGAGTAGTTACAAGAATTATATTTGACATTACTTGAAGAAACATACCTTACAAATAGAACTCCACCAGAGGTGTTAAACATTTGCGATTGTAATGTAATTACTGGAGTAGTATATTCAGAATATTGTGTATCGCTGTTTGTCCAATAAGAGCTTGGTATGGTCTTCCAATATACTTGATTTTCTGAAGCATCGTTTACATTGTATTTTGTGTATACGTACAAATCTCCATCACCAACAACTTGATTTGAATTTTTCGATAAATTTATCCAAAAAGAAATTGATGTATCTTGATTTGTTCCTAAATCAATAGTCCCACAATTGCTTATAGAATCACCATTGCTATAGGTCATGTTTTCAGTTGACACAGTTACCTGAGCAAAGGATGTAAATGCGCCAAATATTAATGTTATACATGTTGTAATTGTAATGATTGTTTTCATAGTTTTGTAATGTTTTAAATTAATTATTTTGACGGTAATTATTTTTAACTGGAGAGGTCACTATATTCGTGTAGTGGCTTTCTCTTTTTAGAAAGATTTATTTTATAGAATTTAGGCTTGTTTTAAACATTAATTATTTTTTTTCTAAATGTATCTGAAAACCAAAGGCTACTGAAATTTCTTGGTCAAATTGGAATGAGTTATTTTTATAATTCAAGGTTACATTCAATCCAACGCTATTTGTGAAAAAAATGGAAGTACCTAGTTTAAATTGATACATAAATTCAGTCAAGGTAGGGTCAATATCTTGCTTATCCTTAATATTCTTAAATCCAAGCCCCCCTTCAATAAACGGATTAATTGTTTTTTCAGGACTCAAAAGATAATACCTTGTAAAAGGGACAAAAGAAGTATAAAAGGTTGCACTATTAATGAAAATGCCTATTTCACTCCCGATGACCAATTTGTCTATTACAAAATAGCCTGCTTTTGGGAAAATTTCAGCATAGTAATTAAATTTTTCTGAATTTTTAAACTTGTAGCCTTGTATAATGGCATCACCTCCAAACATCCAATTTCCTTTGGTTATTTGAGCTTTAACGCTTAAAGTAAATAATAAAATTGATAAGATTAATGTAATTTTTTTCATAATTGTTTAATTTTTAAATGTTGTCAATAACAAATACTATGAGCTAAATTTATTGAAATTAAATGTAACAACATTACGGTAAAACCGTAAAACCGGAAAGGTGTTTTCATTTTGAAGGTTCGTTGTTTTTTAAGGGTTTTTACCAAATCCGGCGAAAATCCGGAAATATTGTGCAAGGTCACGTATAATTAAAATCGCGGTTTTTTGCGCAAGGATTCCCCGCAGTAAATCAAGCCTGATTGCCGGCAGGCAGGTGTAGCAAAACTGAAACAACTTTTGGTTAAGCACTAATTTAACGTGAATTACGGATAATAAAAAAGTGTTTCTACTGTTATTTATTCGACTTATTTTTAAGTAAATTAAACAACAAAACATTCAAAATGCCTAGACGATAAGGCAACAGGGCTCTTCGTGAAATTGGATGGTTTTCAGCAAGAATTTACTCAAAACATGGGAAACCATCCAAAAATGCTTTTGTGGAACGGTTTAATGGTAGTTACAGACGAGGCGTGTTGGACAAATACATTTTTTAAAGCATGGAACAGGTAAGGGGGCCAAACACAAATTTGGGTGGAGGATTATAACCATTTTAGGCACTACGATGTGCACTAGGGAGGATACCGCCATCAAAATGTACGGAAATTAATTCTAAAGGAGCGCGGTCGGGGTACTAAATATGGCTTTGGAACCCACTTTTTAGGCCTCTTCTATTTATGCTTGTCCAGTGGGTCCAAAATTTAAAGGAATTGGAGGCTGTTCATAATCTTTTATTTCTCCGTGAGCATTTTCAAATCTAGCTACATTCTCACCTAAAGCTTTAAGCAAACGCTTCGCATGTTGTGGTGTTAATATAATTCTCGACTTGACTTTGCTTTTCGGGATACCAGGCATAATACTAACAAAGTCTACTACAAACTCTGAAACAGAATGGTTGATAATTGCCAAATTAGAATAAATCCCTTCCGCTATATCTGCATCCAATTCAATATTAATTTGCCCTTGTTTTGGCGCGTTTTTATCTTCTGCCATGATTTAAAATTTTATATAAAAATATTCCCGCCTAAGCGGGAATATTAAATCTTAATTATAGTTTACTTCTTTTCTTGCTTGCATCATTTCATCAAACTCCTCTTTAGAACCCACAATAATGTTGGTGTATCTTCGCATACCGGTTCCGGCAGGAATTCTATGACCAACAATTACATTTTCCTTCAATCCTTCTAAATCATCAATCTTACCAGCAACAGCTGCTTCGTTTAAAACTTTAGTAGTTTCTTGGAAAGATGCTGCCGAAATAAATGATTTGGTTTGAAGCGATGCTCTTGTGATTCCTTGTAATATAGGAGTCGCCGTTGCAGGTTGTGCTTCTCTAGCCTCAACAAGTTTTTTATCTTCTCTGCGTAAAATGGAATTTTCATCCCTTAATTCACGAGGTGAAATAATTTGACCAGCTTTAATATGTGCAGATTCCCCTGGGTCCACAACAACTTTTAGACCAAATATCAAATCATTTTGCTCAATAAAATCTGCTTTATGCGCCAATTGGTCTTCTAAAAAAATAGTGTCTCCAGAATCAATAATACGGACTTTACGCATCATTTGTCTTACAACAACTTCAAAGTGTTTATCATTAATTTTTACACCTTGTAAACGATATACTTCTTGTACTTCATTCACTAAGTATTGCTGAACAGCAGATGGCCCTTTAATATCTAAAATATCATTAGGAGTAACAGAACCGTCAGAAAGTGGCATACCAGCTTTTACATAATCATTTTCTTGTACAAGAATTTGACTAGATAATTTAACCAAGTATTTTTTCACTTCCCCTAACTTAGATTCCACTACGATCTCGCGGTTACCTCTCTTAATTTTCCCAAAAGATATAACACCATCTATTTCACTTACAACCGCTGGGTTAGAAGGATTACGTGCTTCAAACAATTCAGTTACACGTGGTAAACCTCCTGTAATATCTCCAGATTTTGCAGATTTACGAGGAATTTTAACCAACACTTTACCAACCTTAATTTTCTCACCATCATCAATCATTAAATGGGCTCCAACTGGTAAGTTATAAGAACGTAATATATTTCCTTTTCCATCTTCAACATGAAGTGTAGGGATTAATTTTTTATTTCTAGATTCTGAAATTACTTTCTCTTGGAAACCTGTTTGCTCATCAATTTCAACTTGGTATGTTATCCCTTGCTCAACATTTTCATATTGAATTTTACCGGCAAATTCTGATATAATGACACCGTTATATGGATCCCAAGAACATACCACATCCCCTTTACTTAACTCATCACCATTCTTAACGAATACGGTTGAACCATAAGGAATGTTATTTGTGCTCAAGGTAATACCTGAACCTTTATCAACAAGTTTTAATTCTGATGTACGGGAAATTACGATATCAATTGGTTTTCCTTCGCTATTTTCTCCTTTAACAGTTTTAAGGTCTTCAATTTCTGCAATACCACTAAATTTAACGGCTAATTTATTTTCTTCGGAAATGTTTCCTGCAATACCACCTACGTGAAAAGTTCTAAGCGTTAATTGGGTACCAGGTTCTCCAATAGATTGTGCGGCAACAACACCTACAGCTTCACCTCTTTGAACCATTTTTCCGGTAGCTAAATTACGACCATAACATTTTGCGCAAATACCTTTTAAAGCTTCACAAGTTAATGCAGAACGTACTTCAACGCTTTCAATTGGTGATTCTTCAATTATCTTAGCAATATTATCTTCAATTAACTGACCTGCTGCTACTAACAACTCTTCAGTTATTGGGTTATATACATCATTTAATGAAACACGTCCAACAATTCGCTCTTCAAGGGTTTCAACAACTTCGTCATTTTTCTTTAAAGGTTCAACTTCAACGCCTCGTAAGGTTCCACAATCTTCAGTATTAATAATAACATCTTGAGAAACATCCACCAAACGACGGGTTAAATATCCTGCATCGGCAGTTTTAAGCGCTGTATCAGCAAGACCTTTACGAGCACCGTGTGTTGAGATAAAGTATTCTAAAATTGAAAGTCCTTCCTTAAAGTTAGAAAGAATAGGGTTTTCAATGATTTCCCCTCCACCTGCGTTTGATTTTTTAGGTTTTGCCATCAATCCTCGCATACCTGTAAGCTGACGAATCTGTTCTTTAGATCCACGGGCTCCAGAATCAAGCATCATATATACCGAGTTAAATCCTTGTTGATCTTCACGAATACGCTTCATTGACAATTCAGTCAACGCTGCATTCGTAGAAGTCCAAATATCAATAACCTGATTATAACGCTCATTGTTGGTGATAAGACCCATGTTATAGTTAGCCATAATGCCATCTACTTGCTTGTTAGCAGCAGAAATCATTTCTGGTTTTTCCGGTGGAATAATAATATCTCCTAAACTAAATGATAATCCTCCTTGGAATGCAAATTTGAACCCTAAAGTTCTGATTTCATCTAAGAATTCTGCAGTTTCAGGAACCGATGTATATTTAAGAATACTTCCAATAATATCCCTTAAAGATTTCTTGGTAAGTACTTGATTTATATACCCTGCGGCCTGTGGTACTTTTTGGTTAAATAATACACGTCCAACCGTAGTTTCAATAATAGTTGGAGCCAGTTTACCATCAGCATTAATGTCTAATGTTCTAACTTTAATACTCGCATTTAAATCTACTTTCTTTTCATTAAAAGCTATTTCAACTTCTTCGGGTCCATAAAATGTTAAACCTTCACCTTTAACTGGCGCTTCTGGTGTTGACGTACGTAACTTGGTCATATAATATAAACCAAGTACCATGTCTTGAGAAGGTACCGTTACTGGTGATCCATTTGCAGGATTCAAGATATTGTGAGATGCCAACATTAATAATTGACATTCTAAAATTGCCTCAGGGCCAAGTGGTAAATGTACCGCCATTTGATCACCATCAAAATCGGCGTTAAACGCTGTACAAACCAATGGGTGTAACTGAATCGCTTTCCCTTCAATTAATTTTGGTTGAAATGCTTGAATTCCTAATCTGTGTAAAGTAGGAGCACGATTTAAAAGCACTGGATGTCCTTTTAAAACGTTTTCTAAAATATCCCAAACAACAGGTTCTCTTTTATCTATAATTTTCTTTGCAGATTTTACAGTTTTTACAATACCCCTTTCAATCAGTTTTCTAATAACGAAAGGTTTGTAAAGTTCTGCTGCCATATTTTTTGGCAATCCACATTCATGTAATTTTAATTCCGGACCAACAACAATTACCGAACGTGCTGAATAATCTACACGCTTACCAAGTAAGTTTTGACGGAAACGTCCTTGTTTTCCTTTAAGCGAATCAGATAATGATTTTAACGGTCTGTTAGAATCGGTTTTTACTGCTGAAGATTTACGTGTGTTATCAAATAAAGAATCAACAGACTCTTGAAGCATACGTTTTTCATTACGTAAAATGACTTCCGGAGCTTTAATCTCTACCAATCTTTTTAATCGGTTGTTTCTGATAATTACCCTTCTATATAAATCATTTAAATCAGATGTCGCAAAACGACCACCATCCAATGGCACTAACGGACGTAATTCTGGTGGTATAATTGGAATTACTTTCATGATCATCCATTCCGGACGATTTTCTCTATTTAAATTAGATTCACGTAATGACTCAACAACTTGTAAACGTTTTAACGCTTCTGTTTTACGTTGTTTAGATGTTTCAGTGTTTGCTCTATGACGTAAATCATAAGACAACGCTTCTAAATCTATTCTAGATAATAATTCAATTAAACATTCAGCACCCATTTTAGCTAGGAACTTGTTTGGGTCATTATCATCTAAATATTGATTTTCAGGTGGAATTGTTTCCAGAATATTTAAATATTCCTCTTCCGTTAAGAAATCCATGGCTTGTACTGGTTCTCCTTCTTCATTTTTAGCATTACCTGGCTGAATGACTACATAACGTTCATAGTAAATAATCATATCTAATTTCTTAGAAGGTAATCCTAATAAATACCCTATTTTATTTGGTAAAGAACGGAAGTACCAAATGTGAGCAACAGGCACTACCAAATTGATGTGCCCAACCCTATCTCTACGTACTTTCTTTTCTGTTACTTCTACACCACAACGGTCACATACAATACCTTTATAACGTATACGTTTATATTTACCACAAGCACATTCGTAGTCTTTTACAGGACCAAAAATACGCTCACAGAACAAACCATCACGTTCTGGTTTGTGAGTTCGATAATTGATAGTTTCTGGTTTTAAAACTTCACCTCTAGAAGCTGCTAAAATAGATTCTGGTGATGCTAAACCAATGGAGATTTTGTTAAATCTCTGTACTGTATTCTTATCTTGTTTTCTTGCCATTTTCTTTTAGTATTCAGTCTCAGTCTCAGTACTCAGTTCACTAATGCTGTAAAGCTGGATACTGCGACTGCATACTATTTTTTATTCCTCTAATCTTATGTCTAATCCAAGACCTTTCAATTCATGCATTAACACATTGAAAGATTCTGGTAGTCCAGGTTCTGGCATAGGCTCTCCTTTAACAATAGCTTCATAGGTTTTTGCTCTACCAATTACATCATCAGATTTCACTGTTAAGATCTCACGCAATGTTGCTGAAGCTCCATAAGCTTCTAATGCCCAAACCTCCATTTCACCAAAACGTTGACCACCAAATTGTGCTTTACCACCAAGAGGTTGTTGTGTAATCAATGAATAAGGTCCTATGGAACGTGCATGCATCTTGTCGTCAACCATATGTCCTAATTTCAACATATAAATAACACCAACAGTTGCAGGCTGATCAAATCGTTCTCCAGATCCGCCATCATATAAATAGGTGTGTCCAAATCGTGGAATTCCAGCTTCGTCTGTAAATTCGTTAATTTGATCAAGTGTAGCACCGTCAAAAATAGGTGTCGCATACGTGCGCCCTAATTTTTGTCCAGCCCAACCAAGAACGGTTTCATAAATCTGTCCAATGTTCATACGAGAAGGTACACCAAGTGGGTTTAATACAATATCAACTGGTGTTCCATCTTCAAGGAATGGCATATCTTCTTGACGAACAATACGCGCTACAATACCCTTGTTACCGTGACGACCTGCCATTTTATCACCTACTTTTAACTTTCGTTTTTTAGCGATATAGACTTTAGCAAGTTTAATAATACCTGCTGGTAATTCATCTCCTACAGAAATAGTAAACTTCTCACGTCTTAAAGATCCTTGTAAATCGTTTTCTTTAATTTTATAATTATGAAGCAAATCTGCAACAAGATTACTTGTATAATCATCTGTTGTCCATTTACCAGCCATTAAATGCGCATAATCATCTACAGCGTTTAACATTTTAAGTGTGAATTTCTTTCCTTTCGGCATCACTTCTTCACTTAAATCATTATAAATACCTTGAGCTGTTTTACCATTTACAATAGTGAATAATTTTTCAATTAAAACGGCTTTTAAATCTTCAAATTTAGCGTCATAAATAGCTTCTAAATGAGCGATGTCATCTTTATCTTGAGCTCTTTTTCGTTTATCTTTTACGGCACGTGCAAATAATTTTTTTTCAATTACAACACCATGTAAAGAAGGCGAAGCTTTTAAAGATGCATCTTTTACATCTCCAGCTTTATCTCCAAATATGGCCCGTAATAATTTTTCTTCCGGAGTTGGATCAGATTCTCCTTTAGGAGTAATTTTTCCTATAAGGATATCACCAGGTTTCACATCAGCACCAACACGAATCATTCCATTTTCATCTAAATCTTTAGTAGCTTCTTCTGAAACGTTTGGAATGTCATTGGTTAATTCTTCATTACCTAACTTGGTATCTCTAACTTCAAGTGAATATTCATCAATATGGATAGACGTAAAAATATCTTCACGTACCACTTTTTCTGAAATCACAATCGCATCTTCAAAGTTATAACCTTTCCAAGGCATGAAAGCCACCTTCATGTTTCTACCTAATGCCAATTCTCCTTTTTGAGTTGCATAGCCTTCACATAAAACTTGACCTTTAGTTACTTTATCACCTTTAACCACAATTGGTTTTAAGTTGATACTTGTGCCTTGGTTTGTTTTTCTGAATTTTACAAGTGGGTATGTTTTAACGTCACTGTCAAAACTTACTTTAGCTTCATCCTCAGTACGATTGTACTTAATAATAATCTCAGTAGCATCCACATATTGTACAACACCATCTCCTTCAGCATTTATTAATACTCTTGAATCTGAAGCCACTTGACGTTCCAATCCAGTTCCAACAATAGGGGCTTGAGGCAATAATAATGGTACTGCTTGACGCATCATGTTTGATCCCATCAATGCTCTGTTGGCATCATCATGCTCTAAAAAGGGTATTAAAGATGCCGAAATTGACGAAATTTGATTTGGTGCCACATCAGTATAATGTAGTCCGGATGGGTCAATTACAGGGAAATCTCCCTCCATTCTTGCAATTACCTTTTCATGCAATATTTTCCCATGGTCATCAACCTTAACAGTTGCTTGAGCAATTAATTTTCCTTCCTCTTCTTCAGCACTTAAGTAAATTGGTGTGTTTTTAATATCAACTACACCATTAGTAACTGAACGGTATGGCGTTTCAATGAATCCCATAGAATTCACTTTTGCATATACCGAAAGTGAAGAAATCAAACCAATGTTTGGTCCTTCAGGTGTTTCAATTGGACATAAACGTCCGTAATGTGTATAGTGAACGTCACGAACCTCAAATCCTGCTCTTTCACGTGATAAACCACCAGGTCCTAATGCTGATAATCGACGCTTGTGCGTGATTTCTGCCAATGGATTGGTTTGGTCCATAAACTGAGATAACTGGTTTGTACCAAAGAATGAATTAATAACTGAAGACAAAGTCTTAGCGTTAATTAAGTCAATGGGTGTAAAAACTTCGTTATCACGAACGTTCATACGCTCACGAATAGTTCTAGCCATACGCGCTAAACCAACACCAAATTGTTGTGATAATTGTTCACCAACAGTACGTACACGACGGTTTGATAAGTGATCGATATCATCAATCTCAGCTTTAGAGTTGATAAGCTCAATTAAATATTTAATAATGGTAATGATATCTTCTTTGGTAAGTACTTGCTTATCCATTCCAATATCAAGACCTAATTTTTTATTCATTCTATAACGTCCAACTTCACCTAAAGAGTAACGTTGGTCACTAAAGAATAACTTGTCTATAATACCACGTGCTGTTTCCTCATCTGGTGGCTCAGCATTACGTAATTGTCTGTAAATATGTTCAACGGCCTCTTTTTCAGAGTTTGTTGGATCTTTTTGAAGCGTGTTATGAATAATGGCATAATCACCTTGTTCAGCGCTTTCTTTATGTAAAAGAATGGTTTTAACATCGGCTTCAATAATTTCTTCAATATTATCTTTATCAAGAACAGTATCTCTGTCAAGCACTATTTCATTACGCTCGATTGATACTACTTCTCCAGTATCTTCATCCACAAAATCCTCATGCCATGTATTAAGTACACGAGCGGCTAATTTTCTGCCTAAATATTTTTTTAATCCCGATTTAGAAACTTTTACTTCTTCTGCAAGATCAAAAATTTCTAAAATATCTTTATCACGTTCAAAACCAATAGCCCTGAACAATGTTGTAACCGGTAATTTTTTCTTTCTATCAATGTAAGCATACATTACCTGGTTAATATCGGTCGCAAATTCAATCCAAGATCCTTTAAAAGGAATAACTCTTGCAGAATATAATTTTGTTCCATTAGCATGGAATGACTGACCGAAGAAAACACCCGGAGAACGATGTAATTGTGATACAACTACACGCTCAGCACCATTAATAACAAACGTACCACTTGGTGTCATATAAGGAATTGTACCCAAATACACATCTTGAACAATGGTTTCAAAATCTTCATGTTCAGGATCTGTACAATACAATTTTAGCCTTGCTTTTAACGGCACGCTATAGGTTAGCCCTCTTTCAATACACTCATCAATAGCATATCTTGGTGGGTCAACGAAATAATCTAAAAATTCTAAAACAAATTGATTACGAGAATCTGTAATAGGAAAGTTCTCCATAAAGGTATTGTAAAGACCTTCATCTCCTCTTTCTTCAGATTTTGTTTCTAATTGGAAAAAATCCTGGAAGGATTTAATCTGAATATCCAAGAAATCCGGATATTCTGTTCTATTAACAATAGACGAGAAATTTAATCTTTCAGCTTGTGTTGATAACATCAATGGACGGAATTATGATTAAAAAAAATATTAGAGGCGTATTTAATGATTATATACGCAAAATGGTCTAGGTCTTGAAGTACTAATCTTCAGACCTAAACCTTTGTATTGTTAGGATGTAAAGCTTACTTAAGCTCAACCTCAGCTCCAGCTTCTTCTAAAGATGTTTTTAAACCTTCAGCTTCTTCTTTTGAAATTCCTTCTTTAATTGGGCTTGGTGCATTATCAACTAATTCTTTAGCTTCTTTTAAGCCTAAACCAGTTAATTCTTTTACTAATTTTACTACAGCTAATTTAGAACCACCAGCGGCTTTTAATATTACTGTAAATTCAGTTTGAGCTTCAGCAGCATCATCACCACCACCAGCAGGACCAGCGGCAACAGCAACAGCTGCAGCAGCAGGCTCAATGCCATACTCATCTTTTAAAATAGTAGCTAACTCATTTACTTCTTTTACTGTTAAGTTAACTAATTTTTCTGCGAAATCTTTTAAATCTGCCATTTTTCTATCGTTTTAATAAATTTTTAATTTTAATATAATTGTAATATAGTGCGTACTAATTTATGCTATCCTTTATTTATCGGATAACGTTTTTAAGATACCTGCCAGTTTACCACCACTTGATTTAAGTGCTGATATCACATTTTTAGCTGGAGATTGTAATAATCCTATAATCTCACCTATCATTTCTTCTTTAGATTTGATATCAACTAAGGCATCTAATTGCTCATCACCAATATAAATTGCGTGTTCAATGAAAGCACCTTTTAATAAAGGTCGATCTGATTTTTTACGAAACGCTTTAATAATTTTGGCTGGAGCATTTCCAGTTTCTGAATACATTACCGATGTATTTCCTTTTAAAACCGCAGGAAGTTCTCCAAAATCTTTATCTGAAGCTTCCATTGCTTTTTCAAGTAATGTGTTTTTTACTACTGCTAATCTTACGCCAGCTTTAAAACAAGCCTGACGTAAATTTGAAGTGCTACCTGCATTTAATCCTGAAATATCTGTTAAATAAATATTAGTATTATCAGCTAATTGTACAGTTAACTCTTCTATTACTTGTGATTTTTCTTCTCTTGTCATAATTAAAGTATTTAACTAATTAACTTCCTACTTTAGGATCAACCGCAACACTAGGACTCATGGTGCTAGACATATAAATGCTTTTCACATAAACTCCTTTTGATGACGTTGGTTTTAATTTTAGTAATGTATGAATTAATTCATTTGCGTTACCTGCAATTTTATCAGCACTAAATGATACTTTTCCAATTGCCGCATGTACAATACCTGTTTTGTCAACTTTAAAGTCAATTTTACCAGCTTTTACTTCTGTAATTGCTTTAGCAACATCCATAGTCACTGTACCGGTTTTTGGGTTAGGCATTAAACCACGAGGACCTAATACACGTCCTAACGGACCTAATTTACCCATTACACTAGGCATCGTAATAATAACATCAACATCTGTCCAACCATTCTTGATTTTATCAAGATATTCATCTAAACCAACATAATCAGCACCAGCTTCTTTCGCTTCTGCTTCTTTATCTGGTGTTACTAATGCCAATACTTTCATGTCTTTACCCGTACCATGAGGAAGTGAAACAACACCTCTTACCATTTGATTTGCTTTTCTTGGATCAACTCCCAATCGAACAGCTAAATCAACTGATGCGTCAAATTTGGTACTTGTAATATCTTTTATTAATGCGGATGCTTCATCAACAGAATAAAATTTTCCTTTTTCTATTTTTGCTAAAGCTTCCTTTTGCTTTTTTGTTAATCTTGCCATTTTAAATGTCTTTTATAGATTAATTTGGTGCGTTTCCGGTAACGGTTATACCCATAGACCTTGCGGTACCAGCAATCATTCTCATAGCCGATTCAACAGTAAATGCATTTAAATCTACCATTTTATCCTCTGCTATT
>TARA_R110001583_G_scaffold11984_4_pt1 | contig 12466 bp, 28 predicted proteins | sample TARA_R110001583 | Tara Oceans TARA_R110001583 (sample SAMEA4398432) | marine metagenome | biome: Polar Biome; feature: [MES] marine water layer (ENVO:01000295) within the mesopelagic zone...; material: water (ENVO:00002006), including particulate matter (ENVO:01000060) such as...... | reverse complement strand
CGTGCAACAGGGCACGCCCGACTACGACTTGTTCTGGTCGACCAGAAGGGGCACCTAATCCAGTGCCGCAGTGCTGAAGCTGCAAGCGACCTTGCACACTCCTACCTACGGGAAATGGGAGCAAACAAGATCGCATGCTACACACCAGCACAACAGGGTGCAATGGATGCTATGGGCAAGCTTCTGGCTACTATTAGACAGATGAATGGCACCATTGCATCATTGACCGAACGTAAAGTAGACACAGCATCGCTTGACGCTGTTGTGGCTACACTCAAGGCAGAGGTAGACGACCTTCGTTCATCTTTGCCGACTCTCTGATCCTTTACTCAACCCTTAACTAATCACTGAGGTCCATGGGTTCTAATCGTTGCGCCATTCCTTCATGTTGTGACCTACATAGGCCAGCACCTACCCCTTCCCCGGGTGTGGTGCTGGCCTTCTTGTGTGTGGTGCCGGGGGTACTGCAAGGGCTAAACGTACACACACACCACTTATGAACACGTTGATACTATTACTGCTCTACTTTTTTAGCATAACAATATCATATACTTACACGATAACTCAGGTTGAAACTACACTATCATGTAAGTAGTTGATATTGCTACACTATCTCAAGAAAGTATAGACATGTCAACATAAGACGATAACGCAGGTTCAACCTACGTTATCGGCTAACCTATTGGAGTTGCTATGCTATTTATAGTGAGCAACATCTAAAAGAGGGCCGCCACCTGAAGGGGTGTGTGTGCTGAGTTATGTAAAGTAGTGGGGCTGGCCTGCTACACTATGACCTACACTATGAGGTGTGATATGATGCACAATGCACATGTTATTGCGTACTATAAACGACGCATTGAACTTGACGAACTTAGGTCAGGCTGGGAGTGTACTAACTGTAACACTATCATGCCGTGTAACCACTCACGTCTGCGTCAAGAGCAGTGGATGGGGTTGTTGAAATGATATGCAAATACTGTAACACTACTATGGGTACAGGTATTGCACTTGTCCCAGAGTATGACAATGACAGGCCCGGTGAACTACAACTACCGAAGGGTAAACTTAGGAAGGTCCGTAAGTGTAAGACATGCGGGTACACTACAACAAGGAGTAAGACATGAGGATACATTTTGACATGAGTGTAGAGGACTTGGCAAAGCACCTGTTCTCCAGAGGTCACTACAGTATGGAGAGTATAATATACAACCTACTAAAGATACATCCTGACAAGCTCGATGAGTTCGATAGGTTTGTAGCATGGGTCAAGACACAAGACACAGTAGATAAACGTAAAGAGGGGTCTATATGGCCTTCAACATGGATAAAGAAATGAAAGATGACATTAAAGATATGACACGTAATCTTATTAAGAAGATGGAGAAAACTATCACACATCTTAATAGGTCAATAGATGGGGACGATGACTTTCATCTTGCCCTAACATTACACATAGCTGCCGGTAACATTAACGGTATGTTCTTTGAGTTAGCACGACCACCATACGGTAAGAACAAGGAGACAACATGAAAGTACTATGCTTACTTGCATTGATATATGTATTCATTGATAACAGGTGGGGTAACCCACTGCTAAGGAGAGGTGAATGATAGACAAGTTAGTACAGTTAAACGAGGAACTTGACGTACTACACAGAGAAGAACGTGTAGCATATGAACAGATGAAACGATGGTCAGACTCATACGACCCACATGACTACCACTATCACTACTCACAGGTACATTGGTCATGTGTCAAGAGAGCAGAGAGAATAGTACAACAAATAAAGGAGGTGAAGAATGGAAAGTAAACCATGGAACAAGAAGCATAACAATCAACGTGAAGACCTAACTAATGTAATACTTGAAGGACTACAAAGGATGCACATATTCGACACGTATGGTGACCTATGGCGTGCATGTAACGAGGTATTAGATACAGTAACATTCAAAGATGAGGAAGGTGAAGAATGAAAGAGATACTAAGACTAACTGAACTGATACGAAACGACTTGAACATGCACATACTTATGAGGAATGTCAGTCGACTTGAAGAAGCTGACTCAGTTATGAGGAATGTCTTTGCACGACTGACAGAGATAGACAAACTACAACAAGAGGAAGGTGAAGAATGATGTATGAGATTGTGAGATTCTATAGAGATGATAAGATGTGGTGGAGCAATGCAACACCGCTAACATGCCATGACTACTACAACGGTATGACAATCAAAGAAGGGCTAACACTTGAGGAAGCACAAGAACATTGCGATGACCCCGAGACAAGTAGTAGTACATGCTCGGATGATACACATGAACAACAATATGGCCCGTGGTTTGACGGGTACAGGGAGCAGTAAGATGACATTATACCACGTAACAGGCGTAGACCGTAGCGGTAAACGCTTTAAGATTGTAACAAGTAATGGGATGCACGCCGTGTGCATAAACATATGGAGAGGTAGCGTATGGGAAGTCACTAATGGTAAGAGAAAACTAATCAAGAGAGTACACAACTAAAGGAGTACAACATGAGACAGTTAGATAGATACAAGATGAACCTTAGAGTAACAGATGACCGTGTGTTTAGTTACAATACTGGTGTGGCTGCGATAGACCACGCAGCAAGGACAGTGACACCACTTGGTTACTGGTCTGTTACTACATCTAAGCACATTAACTATGTGGCCCGAGAGTATGGGTATGAGGTGGTGAAGTGATGGATGAAACAACTAAGTATGGACACAAATATATATCACCATCGTGCTGTACATACGGTGACTATGGTGGTGCAGGTACAGTAGGTGTAGCCAACGTGCGTGCTATCCTTGAGATGGATGAGTTCAAGAATAGTATACTACGGCTTGGCTACCGTGACTGGGAAAACATAGACAAGTGGAACGATGACTTTACACCACAACATACCATAGATGAGTTCAAGGTCCACGGTCCACCGAAGGTAGTACATCTAACAGGTGGGTGGGGTAGTAACACACTGTGGTTACTGGAGTGCGAGGAAACAAAGGACATCATAGCCTGCCTTGCTGACTACCCACTACTCGATGATGACCTACATGGACAAGTAGAGTTAGAGTGGGAGGATGAGGCATGGGAGTGTTGGGTACGTAGCGATCTATACAGCCACTTAGATGAGGATCTTCAGGAGGCTATAGACGATGACAAAACGACAGACGCAAAGCTATACGAAGCATACCGCCTTGCTATGGAGAGCACTAACACATACCCTACACATGAGTACGCAGGTACACACGTAGACATAGATAGAATAAAGGATGAATACAATGACAACGTACGAACTATTCTCACTTAAGTGGAAGGATGATATGGCTGACTTAATAGATGAGTCATACGTCTACCTACTACAATACATGTCAGTACAGGAGGCTGATGTATGCTGGAGCTACCTTGAAGAACACTATTATTATAACAACTATTACGGAGAGACATGATGGAACCAAATGACTATACGCTATGCGTTCACTGTGGTGCGTCACATCATATGGACGATGACCATAAGTGTGTCGAAAGTTTACACAGTAGCTATCACTTGAAAGCAAACGATGAAGCACCATTGATCGAACCGAAGGGTGAGACATGGACATTAAAAGAACTACAAGAACTGGTCGGAGGGTACATAGAGATAGTAGCAGTACCCAATCATCCGGGTAGGGTACTTGTTATCAATGAGAATGGTAAGCTAATAGACCTACCATTCAATAAGAACGCAACAGACCTATGGCAGTATGATGCTGTCGTTGGTGATGTTGTACTAACAGACTCGGAGTTGATAGAATGAACGTAGTATATAAAGACCGGGTTGAAGCAATAGGTAAACTAATACTTAAAGGCATATGGTACAGCGATGCAGTAGAGATAGTGCTCACAGTACTTGGACCTACTAAGTATATTAGATCGTGTACCCTTGAAGATGACGTTAATGAGTACGTAGATAAGGCAATGGCTGATGGGGTTAGGGTTCCACAGCCACAGTATAAGAACATATTTTAAGGAGGTGAATGATGAGTAATGTAACCATGAAGATTAAATACCCACCAGTAACCATACAAGAGTTGTGGTTTATAAGAGATATTTTGTTGTCACTTTACAACACTTCCCCATATTGCATGAGTTGTGATGATATTAGGCAGCATGTAAGCTACAAGGCAGGAGTTGATATAACAAAAGAAGAGTGGAAGGCTACATGCCTTGAAATACATAAAGAATGTATGCACTGGAACATCTGGGGTCATCATGATTTCTACTACCAAGATCTTATGGAGGTGAATGATGAGTAACTTACCTGATGACTGGGGTGCATACTACCGTAGGTGTAGCGAGTGTGGTCACATGACACACATGAGTGGAACACTTGAATGTAAGTGCGTACCATGTGAGACAGAGTACTGCGAGAACCTTGAGTACCAAGATGGATACTGTATGACATGCCATGAAACAAAAGACCACGTTGAATGTTGGTCGTGCGAGGAACGGTATGACCCGTATGATATGTACGTAGATGATGACGAAGTACATACATGTAGTGAGTGCCGAGACTGTATACTTGAAGAACTACTAAGCAGTAAGCGTGTGCAATGGAAGAAGATACATGAGTTAGGCTACTGTCTACACACAATCATGGAAGAAGCACAGAAGGATAGAAAGTATGCACTTGCTGAGAAAGCAGCGAGTGCGGTCTATGTGTACTATAACAAGGGAGGTAACACATGAACGGACCAACAAGCGACACCCTACCACACCCCAATGGGAGGCTCATAGCTGCCTCTCAGTGCCTCGGAGATGGGGACAGCCACCTATGGGTAGTGCTGGGCCACTGGCCCAACAGAGGGGAGTGGTGGGCCACTGAAGGAGAATGGTGGTGCTACCTTTACAGCACCACGTCAGGCAGTTACCTGTCTGGTATCCAAGAGAGCAACCACCTTCGGGCAGTTGACTCATTTAACAATAGACTGAAGCACTATGTAAGGAGATATATTGATGGCAATACGACGACTGAAGAATAGCATAACAGTATCAGGTGATGACTTGACTGATCTAAAGAAAGCAATGCGAGCAGCACTACTTGGGACACGTAAGGTAGATGACCTCAAGGAAGGTCAGGTACAGTGCCCGTTCTGTGGTGATGTATACATGCCAACACACAAGGAACATTTCATCTCAGGTATATGTGACCCGTGCTGGCCTGACGAACCAACTGAAGTATTCGTGGAGGACAACGATGAAGACAAACCTTTTTAAGATAGTGACATACGAAAGAGATAGGATAGATCACTACGGCCTAACGTATAGAGAGGCACTGGATCTACAACGGGAGATGATAAAGATTGAAGGCAATGAAGAACCTAACTACCTATTCACAATAGAGGAATACGATGGAGACTCAGAAGTTTAAAGAGTTGGTAGTAGCACCAGCACTGGAGAGTATAGGCGCACAGCTAATGAGCACAGCAGACAAGTTAGAACCAGATTCAAAAACTGTTGCAGAGTACTTGCGTATCGCTGCTGGATATGTAATGCTTGCACATCAAGAACTGAGAGGTGAAGAAAATGCTTGACGATAGGATGGGAGTACCTTATAAAGAGGTATACCCGCGAGGATGCTGGCAGACTGTCAAGCTCCCGTCCATTCGGCGGCACATGACTTATTATTACAACACTTGAAAGCTATTACTTAAACACTTGAAATTTTTTAACAGGGCATAAAGCCCACACAAAAGGAGAGACATAATGTCTATCACAATCAATGGTACAGACTATGAAACGGTAAGCGACGGGTACGACCTTGAGGTTGTCTTCAGTAAGAAGATGGTCGATGGTGGTATGTGTACGCAGGAAATCTATGAGAGCAATGTTGTTGCTTATCACAGTCAGGAGGCATTTCAGAACTTTGTTAATGATGCCTTCGATAATGGTGGTGAACGTAATCCTCAGTTGCTTCTCGTTGCATTGGGTGGACCCGGTGCGATTGGTGACCTGATTAAGAACGCACGTAGCTTTGGTATTAAGGGTACACGCGCTGGTACTGTACGTAAGCAGCGAGCATGGCAGACCAACCTCATCGAAGCACTTGTTGGTATCGGACACGGTGCTATGTCGGACTACTACAATGAGCACAAGCAAGAGTTGTTCACCAAGTGTAGTGTTCCTACTGATGCACAGTCAGATGACTACAGTCAGATGCTTATCAACACAACCCGTGGTACTCTTGGATACCGTGTTGACCAATGGGAGGGCACCAGCCCGAAGACGGGAGCAGAAGGTAAGTTCGCTATCACGTTGACCTACCGTCTGGATGCTAACAACAAGGGCCGTGCTGTACGCAAGGATACCACCAATGGTGTATCCTCATCTGCACCTGCCGAAGCGCACGCCAAGTAGTTAACATCAATCAACTGTACCGTGTGGGTTGTATTCAGCCACAGCCCACACGGTACTTTCACTTTGTAGAAACAAATGAATCACGTACATTGTCAGAGAGATAGTTGTAGAAAACATTTACTTATCCTACCCGTTGACCCAAACTATACATCAGTATCAGTAAGATGTTCATGCGGAGCTAGGTACAGGGCACACTTTAGAAATGGTGAGCATGTACTAGATAAGGTCACAGTAGATGAACTGTCGGAAGCATCTGTTGTATCAATAGAAACTGACCCGGCACTGAAGCCATCGGATAGAGTCATGTCGTATGCGTCTGTCATACGTAGAGCAAAGAAGATTAGAGAGTCTTATGTTACTGCGTATGGCAAGATCATATACATGGCAGAGAGAAAGCATGAAGAGTGGCACAAGATAGCAAGCCAAGAAGTTGTAAATGTTATGTCAACTAAGGCTTCATGTAGTAACGTCGAGCTTGTTAATAAGATAGCTACTGTTCACACCAGTGGTGGGCAGGCTCTCTTTGTAGATAATGAACCATGGGAATCATCCAAGATGGGTGACCCAAATTACGTTAGGAGAGTTGCAGAACAACTAGGTGTAGCACACATTTTGGAGTAACAAATGATCTCATACCACGGACATAGTATCGTTGGTGCATGGTCTTATAGAGAGAAGTGGAGGTATAGACCTCGCCGCAAGTCAGAGCTTAACCCTAACGGGTGGTGGCAAGTGCCTTGCAGTGTGGAGAACCTACGCTCTTTCATAGGTGATGCACTAGCGCCAATAGAAGATAGACTTAAAGCAGTAGACCATCTAAGGGTAATGCTTGAGCAGCCATTACATGTACTGGATGCTCTTAGATATAAGACAATAGCAGACAAGGTTAGTGATGGTGACCTGCATTGCGATGTAGTAGAGAAGCCTGACATGGCAGACCTGCTGATGGGTAAACAAGAAACGAAACCATTGGAGTACTTGAGAGAGTATTGTGGTGGTGGGTACACACCATACAGTCAACAGCTAATAGGTGCTGACTTCATACTCAAGATGAAGCGGTGCGGTATCCTGTATGACATGCGAGTAGGTAAGACTCTCACTGCTACCATTGCACTTAAGTATGCACTTGAGCATGGGTTCATTGAGCATGGTCTTATCGTATGTCCACGCATACTCATTGAGAGTGTGTGGGCTAACGAGCTACAGATGCAAGGGTTGTCTGTATACATAATGCAGAACGGAGAGAAGATAGATGATGCTACCTTATCATACAACGATGCTGATGTGTACATCATATCATATGAGTCGTTAGTTAATAGGTTACCCATCATCAACCTTCATCTTGATCCAGAAAAACTGATGGTCATATGTGATGAGTCGTCACGCATTAAGAACCCAACAGCCAAGAGAACCAAGGCTGTACATGCACTGACATACCATACACCATACGTTGTCATGCTGACTGGTACACCTATGGAGCAGGGGCCACATGATATATGGACGCAGATGTTTGCCATTGACCGGGGCACTAGGCTATACCCTACCTTCGGTCAGTTTGCATCTAGGTATGTGTTCCAAGATGGTAACAAGTACTTCATCAACCCAAGGATGAAGCTTAACCTTGAGCTATCTATTCAGTCACAGGCACTAAGGTATGTGCGTAGTGAAGCTGACCAGTTCGCAGGTAAGGATAAGAACTTCAGATGGATACAGTTAGCAGCAAGTAGTGAGCAGGCACATGCGACCAACATGGCTATTAGTGGATTCGTTCAGACCTTATCAGGAGACATGCACGAACTAAATGCACACGTACTCACACTGTATGGATTCTTAAGAGAGATATGCTGTGGGTACAACAAGGTTAGACTTGAAGAGCTTGGACCATACAGTAGGTTCAGGTTTGCATATGACTCTAAGACATTGTGGTTAGAGACATGGCTTGAGTCTAACCCCGGAGAACCAGCGGTACTATTCTTTGAGTGGGATGAGCATGAGCAAACAGTTGCCGACATGCTGGATGATAACAACATATCATACGTGTGGATGAAGCGAGACTCAAAGATGTATGGCGCAGCAGAGTGTGTACGTATGTTCCAAGAGGGTGACGTTAGGGTCATCCTTATGAAGACAACACAAGCAGAGGGTATCACACTTAACCGTATCCCGGCAGTCAGGAACGGACATGGTACGTACCCATCTATTATCTACATGTCACCCGGCTGGTCACTAGGTAGGTTTGAACAGTCACAAGATAGATGTGTTGGTGGTGTTGACCCTATCTCTAAGAAGAACATCATGACTCCCATCTACTGCTTGATAACAAAGGGCAGTATCGAAGAGAAGATCATGAAGGCACTGAGGGGTAAAAAGGAGGTTGGTGCGGAGCTACTTAAGGATGCTGAGAGGCAGGGCTTCACCTCATTCCTAGATGATCTAAGGCTAGACCCGGAGGATGCGGCAGGCGATGAGGCCTTTGATGCCAAAGAAATGTGGGCAAGAAAGCTAATCGGGTTAAGCCCTGAGTTGAAGCCAACCCACAGTAGGGTATCGAGGCTGTGCCCTGACGTGAAGTACCTAACTGAAGGTCAGTCTTTAACAATAGAAGAGGGGTTATCTGAAGCACCAATAAGTAGACAGAGGATCTACGCAGCGCAATATCTGATGGAAAAGTTTGATGAAAGTGGTGTACTAATTAGGCCAAACACTAAGGAGTCACCAGAGTATGCAACCAGTGAAGAATACGATCAGGAAGTATCATGAGTCTTATAGCATTATTGATGGAAGATATTTGGAAAGACAAGTTCAAAAAGCTTGGCGACTTAAAGCTAAGGCAGTCATCTATACGTAAGTTTAGGTATTGTCCTAGGCAATTCTACTATGACATTATCTCAAGAGAGGAACGTGAAACGTATAAGAAGCCAGCGTACTTCACGCTTGGTAGTTACTTTCACCAGTACGTAGAAGAGTATTCATTAGGCATAGAGATACAGCCTGAGAGAATACTGCGTGAGTGTTGGGAGAGGGACGGCGACGTTGATGCAGACTTCAGTGACGTACTGTTTAAGATAGACAACAAAGAAATCTTCTATGGTATGAGCCTCAATGACCTAGCAGTCAAGGTGTGTGTCTACTTAGATGCTATGGGCTTTGAGCCTGAGCGAGTAGAGAGTCTAGAAAAGATGAAGCTTGGCGGTGTTGAGATAACAGGCACACCAGACCTAGTATCAGTCAATAGGCTAACCGGAGAGAGGTACGTACTAGACCTTAAGACATCTGGTCTATGGCGTAAGTTCTTTGGTAAGGGTAGCCTGTCTGCTGTCAAGTATGATGTTAACCAGATAACATTTGCAACACAGCTACAGCACTACGACTGGATGCTATACAGATTGCATGGTATCAAGGCAGATATGTACGGGTACATCTGCCCGGTCAACTTCATACCAGTTACGACAGGTAAGAACGCAGGTAACCTTCGGGGTGACCCGATAAGTGTAGCGCCTGCTGCAACACTTGAACAGTTGAAAGAGATATATGAGTACGACCTATTAGGAACAGCGAAAGAGATAGCAAGATGTAGAGATAGAGATGACTGGCCTCGCAGTAGGCCAGAGACTTACGGCAAGTTAGACTGTGTGTCATGTCGGCACAGAGATGCTTGCCTCGGACAACGTGACTTCAGGTTTGATACACCTGACTTTATTGACGAGGACTTAGGATGAGCAAAACGATGACAGTAATAACAATGTATGTATACCACGACGGTATTGATGACACAGAAATACTTAGTACAGCACGGTACTTTTCGGAAAACATTGAGACATCTCTATGGGATGGCCTTGAAGAAGACGAAGGTGAAGTAACGGTTCCCGTCGAGCAGGTAACGGTAGCAACTGCACCATTCAAGGTAGAGTAGGGCATGAGAAAGATACACAAGGATGAACTGATAGAATACTTGAACGATAACTATTCAACACTGGACGTAGATGAAGCACACTTTTTTGTAAACAAACATTTCGATAACGAACCGGGCAAGCTGGAGACAGTAGCCCATAACATAGCAATAGAAGAAAACTTAATAGAGAGAGTTAAAAATGAGCACTGAACTTACACGACCTGACTTCCTTTCCCCTGAAATTATCAAGGCAGAGCTTGATGAACAGGCTGGACTTGTTAACCCAGCAACACTGTTCCCTCGCATGCGTTTGAATAAAGACATCAAGGGATTTATGATTAACATGGGTGACCAAGTTATCGGCACACCAAGCGAGGTCAACTTCCTCATCTTGGGTGCTGAAAACTTCTACGGTAGTCGAGCACTGTTCGCACCCGGAGATGAGAGCACAAGTCCAGTGTGTGCCACTAGCCTAGAGAGCCCAGCAAATGAGCGCCAGTGGCTCGGAAGATGGGACGATACCAGTGGTTACCCCAAGCCAGCAGAGGGCGAGCTACGCTGTGGTACGTGCCCTTGGGGGCAGTTTGGTAGCGACCCACAATGGGATGATAGCAAGACAGGCAAGGGACCAGCATGCAAGCAGCGACGTGTCATCTATGGTGTACAGGTAGAAGAGACCACACAACAGGGTCGCTTCAGTCTAGTGGATGATACAGTGATCAAGCTAGTGCTACCTGCTACTAGTATCGGGACCACAAAAGCTATGGTATCTAAAGCTACCGCAGCCAAGTGGCCACTGTCTGCATCATGCTTCCAACTGACTGCCAAGCAGGAGTCAAGAGGATCTATCAAGTGGTGTACACTACAGGCAGAACTAGTAGGAGTCATTGGTGATGAGAGTAGCTACAGGCGCATACAGGAGTTGCGTGCCAAGGTATCCGGTGTTGTTAACGGAACACCAGAGCCTGAGACTACACACTACAATGAGACATCTGCAACGAAAGCGGAAGGCGAAGATGAAATCCCTTTCTAGTACAGTGAGGGAAGAGATAGAAGAAACTGTGTACACTATGGAGGATACTATGGAAATGTTAAAGAAGACAAGCACCGACCTCACTAGGCTACACGCCCATGCTAAAGAAATTGAACGACAACTTAGTACCTTAGACTACGACTCAACAGACCCATACGACCCTGTTGAGTCTAGTCTAAGGTTACTAGAGGGTATACTAGATGCGACAGCTTGAAATTCCTCTGTATCTAAAACATGATAAGAACGATAATGAGTACATGATAGGTTCACTAGATGAGGATGATATTGAGATGACGATAGCACTTAAGAATGTGACGTTTATTATCTTTGACCCAATCGAGGATGACGATGGAAAGATTACAGCACCGGGTAAGCTGGTCATTCGTCCAAAGGGTGCTTGAAGAGATACTTGAGTGGCCCGGTAACTTTGTGCATGCACATGGTTTCGGGCTACTCATGGTGAAGTTTAGGGTAGACAGTATTGGTTATGAAATAATCTTTGACGAAAACCTTGAGGTTCAGGAAGACTTGAGTGACGTTGGTGAGCATGTCAGCACATCAGGAGAGTTTTACAAAACGAATGATGGTTGTTCTTTCTCTATAAGAGCACCGAGTAACTGGAAATTTTTACACTTATTTCAGGGGAAAGCAGATGCCGCTGGATCTACGTCAACAGGTGTTGGCAGCGATCAATGTTGAGAAGGAAGCCACCGATCTATTAGGGCAGAAGAAACGCAACGGAAACTTTAGTTGTTATAATAAGTCTGCACATAGTAACGAAGACGCCAACCCATCATTGTCAGTCAACATGCAGAGTGGCCTGTATATATGCCACGCTTGCGGAGTTAAGGGCGACATATTCCAGATGATAATGGACTGTCGTGGCATGGATAGGAAGAATGACTTTGGTAAGTTACTCAAACAACTCGCAGCTAAGTATGGATTGCAGGCTAACAGTATTAAATTCGAGAAAGAGAGGGAGGTAACACAAGTAATCAAAGGGTTCAAATATCTAAGCGATGCACAACGTAAGGACTGGCTATACTCTAGAAGCAAGATGCCACACTCAGTACTTAACAAACTGATGACCGACTACGGTGTGGACAACATGACAGTTAAGGAGTAC
>TARA_R110001583_G_scaffold7573_4_pt1 | contig 12469 bp, 22 predicted proteins | sample TARA_R110001583 | Tara Oceans TARA_R110001583 (sample SAMEA4398432) | marine metagenome | biome: Polar Biome; feature: [MES] marine water layer (ENVO:01000295) within the mesopelagic zone...; material: water (ENVO:00002006), including particulate matter (ENVO:01000060) such as...... | reverse complement strand
CATTGCTAATATTGATATCTCACTGGGCAAAGACATCGCCGCATTCGCAAACGGGGAATTCGCAAATCAAGACGACTGGCAAGCGATGGCCGGTTTGAAGATGAGGTGGTGACATGCCTGTAAAAAAAGACTCACGACTAAAGCGGGCCGGTGTTAGCGGTTACAATAAACCCAAGCGAACACCGAGTCATAAGACTAAGTCGCACGTTGTTGTTGCTAAGTCCGGAGGCCAAGTTAAGACGATTCGATTTGGTCAGCAAGGTGTTACCGGTGACCGAAAGATGACGGCACGGGCAAAAAGCTTTAAGGCCCGTCATGGCAAGAACATAGCCAAGGGCAAGATGTCGGCGGCTTATTGGGCAAACAAGGTGAAGTGGTAAAATGGCGGCAAAACGAAAAGGCTTGTACGCGAACATTCATGCAAAGCGAAAACGAATCAAAGCAGGGTCGGGCGAAACAATGAGGAAGGTGGGGAGCAAGGGTGCTCCTACAGCTAAAGCATTCAAGAAGGCTGCTAAGACAGCTAAGAAGAAGCGGAGAAAGTAATGCCACAGGGCAAGGGTACATACGGAAGCAAAGTAGGACGACCTAAAAAAGTTCAGCCTAAAAAAGTTAAGCCGAAGAAGAAGACAAAGAAAAAGTAATGCAGATTGGGCGCTATTTTAAAGAATCAGAATTTGAGTGCCCGTGCTGCAAGCAGTCGTCTCCCAGCACTAGGCTTGTTTCAATACTGGACACAGCAAGAACCCAGTTAGGGCCGCTAAGAATCAACAGCTCATACCGGTGCGAGAAGCACAACAAAGCCGTGGGCGGTGCGGTTAACTCTCTGCACTTACCGCAAAAAGATGGCCGCGTGTTGGCTGCTGATGTTACCTATGCGGATGCAGGCAAAAGGCACGGTGAGCATATGTTACGGCTTTATATCACTCTTGAAAATATTGCTCGCAGATATAACGAGCCTTATGGCCTTGGGCTGTACTCAACCTTTGTTCACATAGACACACGAGGCGAAGCAGGCAGGACCATGGCGCGGTGGGACAAATACCCATGGCCGCGATAGTCCTTACCTACCCGCTCGTGTCGTTTTATTTTATATGTGGTGGGCACTGGTGTGTTGTTGTTTAGCTCATCAAGAGAAGTTTTCGGACGATGCCAGTTTTTTCTGGCTCAATTTGTTCTGCCCTTTTCTCCATAACCTCTTCTGCTTCGCTCAAGGTTCTGTATGCCTCCCTGAGCTTTATAACTGTCTGCTTGCATACCTCGGCCACCCTGGCATCCTCTTCGCCATCCATGAGCCAGTTACGGCCAGCAAACTCAGAGCCAAAGTCAGCAGACTTTCGAGTTGCCATTTCAATCATATCCATAATAGACTTACATGCTTCGTGGTCCTGCAATGACATCACTCACCTCCCATTATAATTGACACAAGCCCTTTGCGGTCATCTTCACTGTATGTCTCATAGGAGTTGTAGCGGTAATGGTCTTCGAGCATAAGCTGCTCCCTGGTCTTATCTCTTTGCACCAGCTCGCCAAGGGTCGGCCTACCGACTGCGGCATACTCCAGGCTAAAGCTTCGTTGTGCTAAAAAGTATGCAGCGATTATGCATGCAAGCGCTACTAGCAGCATGCCCTTAAACCACCAAAGGTCATCGTTCTTGTTTCCTGATTCAAATTTTCTTTCGCCGATATCTCTCATAATAGTTCACCCTTTATCTTCATTGTTGACGGGTGCAAAGCAATCGCATCCGCCCCATTCTAATAGATTTAAATTTTTATCTTTCTCGGAAAGCCTTGCCCTAAAAGACTGAAGTGTCATGGGCTTAGACTTCCCTCCTCTTCTGTCCCTGAGTATTGCCACATTGGCACCAAGGTATTCTCTTATCTCCTCCTCTTTCTTTTCATGGTAAGCGTATCTTTCTGGAAAAACCTTAAGCAGGTGAGCGAACTGCCCTTGGCCAGAACGAACACAAAAGCCGCCGCAATTGTTATGAGCAAACCCGAGCCTGTATAAAGATGGAAGCTCGATGCCCGCATCTTCAAGCCATTTTTTTAATGTCGCATAATCATAATAAGGAGGCTCCGTTAGTGGCGACTCTACGGTGTAGGGGTCCCACCATTTCTGCGCCCTTGTCAGCCTCTGCTCTTCTGTTGCATCTATGCCCAGGTACATAATACATTCGTTTGGCTTGTATCTTTTCTTTATCCATTTATGGATAAATTCTCTTTTGAGAATCTTTGAGCAGTTGCCTACTCTGCTGTTGCCCAAGAACCTTGTGTCATGAAAAACCTCCCACGGTGTTCTGCCTTCAGCAATCCGGGTAAACTCTATGCCAAGGTACTTAGCGCCCTCGTCCAAGAACCGATAAAGGTCTTCGTCTTCTATAAGTGTGTCGGCAAAGAGGAGGGTTGTGTTTTCTTTTCCATGCCTCTCAATAACAATTTTTGCAGTAGCCCAGCTACCTAGCCCTCCGCTGTACATGACTATGTGCTGCACTGGTTCACCCTTTGTTTTCATATTTAGAATCTCCCCAGGCTTTCCTGGACTCTAGCTCATCGTTTTTTTTGTATGATTCCCTCGGAAGGGGATTCAGGCACTTCTCGCATAGCCAGTATGGTCTACCGTCTGCCATGGTAAGTTTAAGTGTTACCTCTGTCCGAATGCACCCCTGGCAATAGCTTGTCTTAATCTTAGTCATATTGTCCCCCGACAAATTCACCTTATCCTTTTATCGAATTAAGAGCGGCGACCACAGGAAGGAGGGTGAACAAAAACCCATGGCCGCCGCAGCATGGTAAGCTAAACCATGCTATTCAAAATCATATCTAACAATCTTCTCGTACTTGCCATCCTTGCGAGTGTAAATCTTCGCAGGCTCAATTAAATCAGCAGATAGCTTTATTGCTTCCTCGACAGTGGGAGGAACACCAAACACGCTATCAATATACTTATCTCTCCTAAGCCACCAGTTTTCAGCCTTGTGTCTGGAGAATCCCCGATGCTCAATACATATCCACTCACTGCAAGCTTTCAATGGACCGTCATAGTAATCTACGCGCATAGATACTTTTCCGCTCCCTCGGCTCTCATGTTTCACATACTTAACCCGGCTAACCTCGTACTCTGTCAGCTCCTTCTGGGATGAAAGAATGGATAACTGGCTCGCTCTTTTGCCAAGCTCCTTCTCCTCCATCTCGAACTCATGCCCGCACTCCTCACATGCCTTGGACGCCAAGTGGCACTCTGCCAAACACATAGGGCAGAACTTCACAGGAGCTTCGCCTTTACCTTTTCCTTCCGGCGGAGGCATCGTCACATTATCTACCGGTCCATGCCGAGAAATGTTGCCGCCGTAGTCCAGGACCAAGCAATTGTCTTTTCCTTTGGCTGGCCTCATGCCCCTGCCCACCATTTGCACATACAGCCCTGGTGACACGGTAGGCCTAAGCAGCGCAATCAGGTCAGTCTCAGGAGCATCGAACCCCGTGGTCAGTACATTGCAGTTGGTGAGAGCTTTAATCTCACCGGCCTTGTAAGCTTCGAGGATTCTCTTACGCTCGTCTTTGGGCGTCTCCCCTGTGATGCAGTCGGCAACAACCCCGCGCTCAACAAGGGCGTCCTTAACGTGCTCTGCATGTTTGACTGACACACAGAAGATAAGCCATGACTTTCGACTCTGCCCGTGCTTGAGTAAGTCTGTGACCGCCGCCTCGGTAACGTGGTCCTGGTCAGCTGCTACCCCTAGCTGTTTCAGGTTGTATTCCCCGGCGGTCACTTTTACTTCTGATGTATCAATGGTTGCCCCTGCCTGAGCAGACACCACTGTGGCCAACACCCCTTCGTCTATCAGTCTTTGAATCGGTAGGTCATAAACCACCGAGTCAAACATCTTACCATCTCCCCCGGTAAGAACTCCCCCGCGAAGACGAAAGGGTGTGGCCGTCATGCCGATGACTCTCAGTTTTGGATTGTCCTCAATGAGCCTATTAAGCAATTTGAGGTACATGCCATCGCCCTTCTTAGGCACCAAGTGACACTCATCAATCATGACCAGATGTGGAGCTTCGAACTCCTTATTGTAAATCGATTGTATGCCAGCAAATGTTAGCGGCTTATCTAGCTCTCTCTTGCCCAGGCCAGCCGAATAGATGCCGATGTCGGCCCCTGGCATATAGAGCCGAGCCTTCTCAACGTTCTGCTCAATAAGCTCTTTGACGTGAGTCAGGCAAAGTATTCTAGTGTTAGGATACCGCTCTAATGTTTGCTGTATAAAGCCTGCTTGGCAGTGGCTCTTACCGCTTCCGGTAGGTAGCACGAGCAGCGGGTTACCCTTCTTCCCGTGAAGATAACCACCCAGGGCATTTACTGCTTCCTGCTGGTACTCTCTTAAATTGACTTCCATCTTTCACACCCTTTTTTTTGTTTGCCATCCGGGAGCTTAACCCCGTCTAGACCGCAGAACCATTCACCGTCGTCATGAACTTCCACCTTTTCGCATGTCCTACAGTTCATGCTTAGAGGTAGACCAAAGTGACACTGACCTTTAAAGCTACAAAATTTGCACTTGTACCAGTCTGGTCTTTGGCTTATCTTTTCAGGTTCAATCTCAGAAGCAACAATGTCTTTTGCCTTCTCAAGATATTCATCTGCCTGCACTGCATTGTAATCAATAACTTCAATATACAACTCATCATTATTTTTATTCACGGCCACATAAAGCGCCTTGGTCAGATTAAGCCCTTTCATGTAGAGCATCATCTGAACCAGATGCTGGGGCTTTGATTCTGCTACCCCGTTCGTCACCATATGCTTAAACGACTTATCGTTATGCGTCTTAAATTCTAAGAGATGTGGCGTGTTAGGGTCACCGGGTACTCCCCGGCAAACCCCATCAGCTGACCCCTTTATGTGCCCGCTTTCAAATTTGACCTTGAACTGTTTGCCCGTTCGTGGGTCTTCCTCCCACACCTCGCAACCAATGCTCTTGAGCGCATCAACAAGCACAGCCTCTTCTCGCTGGCCTCTATCAAATAGCCTAAGCATTCTGCCTGACCATCTAACCTGACCAGCCCAGCGGAAGTTATACCAGATTTCTCTTGAGCACTCGCGACCTATGGCAGAGCATCCAAGATGCGGGCGACGTGAATCGCCCTGCACCTTTTCGCCTTGCTCATATATTAAACGGACAATACTGCTATTAGAATCATATTCAAAGCTGGCCACAAATCACTCCCACGGTGCCTTCTCTTTACCAACCTCTTGAGCCTTGGGCTCACCCTCAAGCTTGCCTTCAAATCCAGCAGGAGCTTCGCATGGTTTCATTTTGCCAATTTGATTCTTGGCATCATATCCTCCCTGAGCTTCCTGGATGCCGACGGTAAGCATAAACGGCTTACCGTGTAGCTCATCTGTATTCTTAAACCGCGTCACGCCCACAGCCATACACAAACGCTTAAGCTGCTTTTGACCAATGGCACCAACCTTGGGGTTGGTATGTTCAAGGTTTAGCCCGTCATAGATTCGAGCACCCTCATGCTTGCCCTCGGTAACTTCGAGCACCAATGGCATACGCACACCCCAGTCGCGGTCTTGAATGTCGGACTCTACAACCACTGCCTTTACTTCTGTCCCCTTTGGAATCAGGGCAATCTCATCACTTACTTCGTCACTGTTAAAACTGTATCCAGCCATTTCACTCTCCTATAATCTTGGCGCGAATTGCTGCCAAGTTTGGTTCTTCAAATTGCGACAACTTGCCACTTCTATCTTTTGCATAATATTTTGCATCGCTGCTTGTTTGCAGCATTCGCTTGAGCACACCTTCGGCATCCTTCTCAACTCGCATCGCTGCCACGATATCGAATAGGTAAGGAATCTGCTGGCCCAGCTTTGAACCGGGCAGGCTTGGGTAGCACAGGATGCCGCCACTAAACTCATCCTTCTGGCGCTCCATCTTACATGTCATGTAGATGTTACGTGGCAGGTCTCTAAACTTTCTGACAAGGGCCTGGGTTCTAGCAGACACTTCCATGTATGCCTTGCGCCCATCTTTGTTTCTTGCAAGCTCAGATACCAGCAACGTCTCAGCGACTTCAGATAATGAGTCGATGCAAATCCACTTATACTTCTCACTCTCTTCTGAATTTTTTAGATAATCATAAACCTTATCTACATCATCAAAGCTCTCAATAGTGACAGCATCAACTGACACATCCGACAATGATAAGAGTCCAGACTCTGCACTGATAATCAGAGCAGGTTCATTGCATGTGCGAATTGCAAATGTCTTACCGGCACCGGCTAAGCCGTAGCCCAACAGCTTTATGCCTGAGCTTGCGTTAGCGTTTTTTGTGTTTGTAAATTTCATTGCGGCCTCGCCTCCAGTAGTTCGTCTTCAAGTCTAGCAAGCATGGATGTAATCGATGCTGCGTCATCCTCAAGCTGCTCTGCCTTCTCTCTAAGTTTTTGAATCATGGCTTCGAGGGCCATGTGCTCTTCACGAGTCATTGGGTACACCTTCCCATGCGCTGCCCTTTTTTATGCGTGACTTGCTTCTCTCGTGTGTCTGCTCACCAGTTGCATCGTCAACGCATCTGTATGTAATGCACTTGTATTCATCGCCAGGAAGAATTCTGTTGTCGAACCCATCACCGCAGTGCTTTAAGTTGTGCCCAATTTTTGCGATATGATTCTTATCTGAAATAAGTTTTTTCCACTCACCATCCTCAAGCTCGTAGCCTGAGTCTGCAAGTCTGGGCCTATTTGATTCAGCAACATTGCCCTCTCCGCAGTCGCAGCCATACTCGGATGCATGGCACCGCGCTCCGCATCCAGAGCAAGTATAGTAGTAGGCATTCCAATCGTCAGGTACGTTTGACATCACACCACCTCTTCAATCTTAACCGCACCCTTGGCAGGCTTGGTTGTGATGGCAGACAGGGCCAGTTGGAAAAGCTCAGGGCTGTCTACGGCCAGCTTCTTAAGCGCCCGAGTATCAAGCTCTACCTTTGTACGCACAGGGGCCGTGCCATTGAACTGGCCAGCGATAGAGCGCCATGCCTTCTCATCTAGCTTGCGTGTAAGCTTGCCAGTAGTAGTAACCTTGAAGAAGTTACCGTTGGTTGTAGTGCTGCCTTCCTCTTTGATTCCGGCTGCCTCAATGATTTGGTTTTCAATCTGCACTCGCTTTTCACGGGCAGATGCTTCTAGCTCTTTGGCTTTCTTAAGCTCGAACGCTAGCAAATCAATCGGCTGTGGTTTCTTGTTGTCTAATTTCATAATCACCTCTCCTAAAAAAAAATAGCTTATTCCCTTTTATACATTTTGTTGTTTTGTCTGTCAACAATTATTTTATTTATATTTGTTTTTTAAGTTGCACATTCGTACATTTAAGAATAATAATGAGGAGGACCATTAAACAACAAGGAGATAGGTCATGTCAAAAGTAATCGGGTTAAGATTGAATGAAAATGTTTTAGAGCTTGCAGAAAGTTTGCGGGCAACGGTAGGTAAGGACATTGAGAAGTACCCGGCGGGTACACCCTCACGGTCTCAGGTTATGCGGGAAGCTTTAATTCGGGGATTAAAGTCTATTCAGTCTGAGCAATAAGACTATCAATAAAATTTAAATTCAATAATCGGAGGGTGAAGAATGTCTGAACTGGGGGAAGCTGCTCGTTCAATGTGGGATAATGGATTGCGGATAATACCGCTACAGCCAAGGGGGAAGAAGCCTCTAATATCTTGGAAGGAATTTCAAGAGAGGGAGCCAACAGAGGAAGAGGTAGACGGTTGGTGGGAGCGGTGGCCAGATGCAAACATTGGTGTCTTAACAGGCATCAACTGTATTGTAGTGGATGCTGATACCAACGATACAATTCGTTGGATAGGTGACAACCTACCGCCTACACCATGGAAAGTTAAGACCGCCCGTGGCGCTCATTTCTATTATGGGATTAACGGCGTGGTGCCTAACTCTGTAAATGAAAAGGGCAAGGTAGATATAAGAGGACGCGGTGGTTATGTGGTAGCGCCGCCAAGTGTACACCCAAGTGGCAAGCTATACGAGTGGAAGATTGATAGCGGTTGTATGATTACAATGGCAGACGAGCTTCCGCCATTACCCCAGGAAAACCTTAGCACAATCTATTCTTATAATGGGACTGACTCTTCCGGTGAGTACATCTTTGATGTCGAGCAAGTAAGAGAGCCCCATGATGGCACACCTGTAGATGAGGGTGGCCGTAACAATGCACTGGCCTCCATGGTTGGGCAGTTTGTTGCCAAGGGTGATGATATTCTATCTGTGGTTAAGCAGGCTAACGAATGGAATAATCAGAATGATAACCCTCTTATGCAAACAGAGGTGGATGCAACGGTTGCAAGTATTCTTAAATCTCATATTGAGAATAACCCAAGTGAAGCTATCCCGGTTGCTATTGAAGAAATAGCTATCCCTGAGTTTGACGTACCAGACACAGAGCTAGACGAACGGGTATTCCCTAGTAAGTTTTTAAATGTCCCCGGTGCCCTTGGGGCTGTCTGCCATTTTATCAATAGCACGGCTATTTATCCTCAGCCCATCCTAGCATTGGCCGCTGCTCTTCCTGTTTTGGGTACGCTCTATGGCAGATACTACCGCTCTAAGACTGACCTTAGAACCAATATCTATACGGTAGGCATCGGCTACTCAGGCTCAGGCAAAGAGCATCCTATGCATTGCGCTGACCAGCTTTATACTGAAATAGGACAGGGCGACCGGATAGGCACGGGTCGCATGTCGAGTGCTCAGGGCTTGCTTAAACATGTGCAAAAGAATCCAGCCACCATGATGTCTATCGATGAGTTTGGATTGTTCCTTAAGTCTGTGACAGATGGCAGGGCTGCCACATATCGTAAGGATATCATGACAACTCTTATGGAATTATTCGGACGGTCTAAGGGAATGTTTCGAGGGATGCAATATGCGGATACCGATGGCAATCGGCCAAGGATTGATATCTATCAGCCATGTGTATCAGTGTATGGAACCACAACCCCAAGCCATTTCTATGAGTCTTTGAAATCAACTCAAGTCATGGATGGATTTTTAAACCGTCTCGTTATTTTTGATATCGGTGGCCATATGCCTGAGATGAATATTCCTGATGACCTATCTCCACCGGCTGGCCTTCTAAAATATTTTGAGCAAGTCACAGAATATATCAGAACCAAGCAGGGCGTGACGGTATCAAGTGGTGTTAAGGATATCGAACTACATACGTTAGATATCGATGATGACGCTCAAGAATATCTGACAGCATATGCCAAGCGTATGCGCACTAAGATGGTAGACAGTCGCAAGACAGGAATGGACCCTATGTGGTCACGGGCCTATGAGCATGCGGTAAAGGTATCAATGGTGCGTGCTATTGGTTTAGATTATCGGCAACCACGGATATCTCTAGACGATATCACTTGGGGCTGTGAGCTTATCGAATATCTAATCAATGTTAGTATCGCGGACGTTGTAGAGCGGGTTGCGGATACAGACTATGAAAGAAAACTTAAAACGGTTCTGCAGCATGTTCCCAAAAGAGGAATCAAGTCCAGTGATTTAACCCGTAAGACTCAGGCAATAAGTAGAGACGAACGAAATAGAATCATTAAAGACTTGATTGATTCACGACGCATTGAACAAAAGCAAGTGAGACCCAAGAAAGGGCGACCATCAATTGTCTACAATAGAACGAAATAAAAAGGAGCCAGTTAAAAGTGAGGCCTGGGAACAAACAAGGCTCGCCGCCTATCTCAACTCTAAAGGTTATCATTGGTTTCACGTTCCCAATGGGGAGCATAGACACAAGGCGGTAGCCATGCGCTTGAAGTCTCATGGTGTATCGCCTGGGGTGCCGGATTGCATAATCGTAGGGCAACCCATGATAGCCATTGAACTGAAACGAACTAAGGGCGGGACGATATCTAAGAGTCAAAAGGAATGGAAGAAAATCTTGGAGGACAATGGCTGGGTTTATTTTTTGGCCAGAGGGAGCCAAGCCGCTATTGAATGGCTTGAAAGTAGATAAAAAAAATAGGGACCGTTTGGTCCCTATTGATTCGCCGAGGAACCCTGGTAAACCAGGGCAGTGGGGCTCCGTTCATCTTTAATTCCACTTACTACCTTGCAAGGGCACGGGACCGAACTTTCCAGCACTCTCATATCGCGTCTTCGACTGGCTATTTTTTCTCCCTGCTTAAAGGTATATTCACCAGGGGAACAACCCCATTCATCATGTGTGACTCACTAGCCCCTTGTTAGTTGGGCGCGGACTATCGTTTTTATGTTCCCTCACAGTTTGAACAAAAGCCATAATGCTCATTAGGTGTTAGTGGGTATTCCCACGCCCTGGGCCCTACATGACCACAAAAACAACACGTTTCTTTTTTTTGTTTGGATTGCTCGCGCCTAACAAGCTTGTCCCATTTTTTATAGGTCATTGCCAAGGCCTCCAACCCGCCGTAACATCCCAGCCATCATTATTATCAATGGCGCAGCGCTCGCACATTGCATCGCCTTGCGGCTCGTTGTCTTCGTCCAGGCATTCGAAAGTATGCTCCGGTAGTTTTTTTGGTTCAATCCGTTTCTTGATGTTTTTCATTAAAGCTTCCACCTGTTCTTGGCGCAGTGTTTAGGCCATGCTGCGTCAATAAAGTTATTTAATGCGCTTTCATTCATTGTTTCAATACCGGGTCCGAATCTTAGTATAAACAAGCCTTTTCCGTATTCAGGGAGCACGTGCAAAACAACTGTCTTACTTGGGAAGTCTTCTACCTGTATCGTCTGGGCAGTTAGTGCACCAACCTGGACGAACTCTAAAGAGTTTTCCTGGTTTAATTCTTCGTCCTCTTGATGGTAGAGTTTTTCGTCTACATAAATCTTTAAGGTTAACTTCATTTCACACCCCCACATACGCACCAATAGCGCGTCCTGAATTGTTAAGAATCATATTTGATAATGCGCCGCGTCGGACCAAGCCGGATACCCTGGACGAATCACCATTGCCATGTCTGATATTGATAATGGATGACTTGCTTGACGCGCCGTCACATAGCCCGCAATCACCACAGCCAACGCGCTTGCCCTTTAGGTTCTCATAGTATTTAGAGCCGGGACAAAGTAACATCCCGTCCGGGATAGTGTTGCCGATATCTTCTGCAGCTGGGGACCAAAACGCTCGCCACCCCATAGACTCAGCTTCCCTGACATCGTCTAACGAATAGCACGACGCCATATGGGAGCCGCGCAAATCCGAACGGGTCCTCCAGTTTTCGACATATGCCAGCGAGCGCATTCCAAGGGATTCGAGGTCATTAATTAGACGAGCCGATATATGCTCAGGCAATGCCCCGGTAGAACCTACAATCATAAGCCGGAACTTGTCTCCCGCACCATAGCCCAACAAGCTTGCCAGTTTCTTGGGTGATGCCTTCCAGCCATTGCGACCACCGAAACTATCAACACCCAAAATCATTGAGACGGGTTCCGTCACAGATTGCGCATTGAATTGAGCGTAACACTTGAAAGAACCTTTATGCTCACACGCATTATCACACGCGCTATCAATCGCGCCTGATTTCATGGAAGCCAAGTAAACACTTGAGCGCTGAATAGGTGTAGCGCCTGGACGCTCGACTTGGTCCGCCTTGATTGCGTCAATCGTTGCCATGGGAATTACTGCCAGCGCGAAAACACTGGAGCGCTTGCCCTTCACTTTCTTATTGCCAGATGTTTTTGAGATAAGTGCTATCGGCTCGCCATTGAGCGCACTACGACCTTGCCATAATAAATGATTCATTTGTTCACCCTGATTTTTGTTTAACCTGCTAGCTTAAGACAGGCCTTCTACTATGTTAACACGTTGTACTCTATAATAACAACAGAGAACACATTAAAAAATAGCCAGCGATTAGCGTTGCTAGTATTTCTATGCCTTGCCAAATTGTTTTAACCATCGATTTTAACCCTCGGCATTGAAGAAAAAACTTCCCTCTTATCTCCCTCGAAATAGAACATTGCGCCGGGTCCGTTGCCCTCACTATCGGCAGAGAGTACAAGCTCGGCACCATTATCTAAGACAAGTACAAGCGCTCGACATATCCAGCCATAAGTATCCACCTCATCGTCAGACTGATAACGAACGTCTATAATTTTGCGTCCAGTTAAAAGCGGACGAGCCGCCGGGTTATCTGTTAGCCTTTGCCAGTACTCTATAGCGCTCATGATATCTCCCCTTGTTTTTAAATATCTATCGCCTGGATTATTTTTGCGTCCAGTTGGTTTTGTTATCGGTATCAGTCGCCTAGGGTCTCCCCACCAAAGATTGACGCGCAACGGATAGAACGTCGGTGTAGAATCCTTGACGCCCGCCACCGTCGGCAACGTCTAAAGTCATAGCGGGGGCAAGCGTTGCGAGTAGGTCATTGATAGCAGAA
>TARA_R110001583_G_scaffold16272_14_pt1 | contig 12476 bp, 14 predicted proteins | sample TARA_R110001583 | Tara Oceans TARA_R110001583 (sample SAMEA4398432) | marine metagenome | biome: Polar Biome; feature: [MES] marine water layer (ENVO:01000295) within the mesopelagic zone...; material: water (ENVO:00002006), including particulate matter (ENVO:01000060) such... | reverse complement strand
GGAACCACTACTGGAACCACTACTGGAACCACTACTGGAACCACTGAGTCTACGACAGCAGAAGCTAAAGAATAAGTTTATTATTATTTGTATTTGAGCATATAGTTTAAACACAGCAATAAATTAATAGTAAAATAACTAAATAAGGCATCTTATGATGCCTTATTTTTAATATGGAGAAAAAATGAATAACGATACACCCACTACATTAAACGAGATGATTAATCTTCTTGAGTCAGTGCAGACTGACTACAATAAGTTCTACGATGATGGTAATGCTTCAGCAGGTACCAGAATTCGTAAAGCAATGCAGCAGGTAAAGACTACAGCTCAAGAAGTACGATTGCATGTTCAAGAAACTAAGAACAGCAAGTAAATAAACAAAAACCGCAGGGAGGCACGGGTTGTTATAGGTGCCTCAAATTTACAAAAAGAAAAAAAAGAAAAGAGAATATGAGTAAAGGTAAAGTAAAATTTTTTAATACGAACAGAGGTTTTGGGTTTATTACCCAGGATGTTGGGGAAGATCTTTTCTTTCACGTCTCAGAGCTCCGAGCTGAAACTGCCAATGAAGGTGATCAGGTTGAGTATGAGATTAGTGAAGGTAAAAAGGGCGCTTGCGCTGTGAATATTAGAGAAGTATATAGCGCTTAAAACGCAATCAAAAACCGCAGGGAGGCACGGGTTTCAATTTTGAAGATAGGTGCCTCACACTCATCACACACACACACAAAGGAGAATATAATGAGTGATTCAAAAAGCGGGTACCAGCTCCGCGCAGATATGCTGGGAATGGCTACTGGCATCTTAATGGATAGGGCTAATCGTCTTGAAAACAACGAGCACGGTAAAGCAGAGCGTGATTCAGGATACTGTCGAAAGGCAATAGAACCTTATACAGCTGAAGATGTTATTGCTGAAGCCGAAAAGCTTTATGCATTCGTTCAAAAGAAGTAGACTACTTCTAAAGACTAAATCCCTGCATTAAATGCAGGGATTTTTTTCTATGCGCTGAGTACATTCTTTATCATTGTTGTAATATGATAATATCACATTTAACTTAAGGAAAAAATGATGGGAAAAATAGAGACAGGACAGACTGTTAGTGTTCACTATGTTGGAACATTTGAAGGTGGAGAAGAATTTGACAATTCTAGAACTAGAGGCAACCCTATAACATGCGAAGTCGGAGCAGGTCAGCTAATCAAAGGATTTGATAGTGCGCTTGTTGGCATGGCTGTAGGCGAGATAAAAAGTATTTCTCTTCAACCTGCAGATGCATACGGAGAAATAATGAAAGAAGCTATTCAAGACGTGCCTCGAAACTCATTCCCTGCAGGATTTCAGCTTATTAAAGATGGAGTAGTAGAAGGACAAAATGAAATAGGGGACTCACTAAGGGCGACTATTATATCATACGATAATGAAAGTGTCAAGCTAGACTTTAATCACCCAATGGCAGGGAAAAATTTAAATTTTGAAATAGAAGTTATGGATATTAAATCCCAAGAAGGGTAGTGAGAAACAACAAGCTCTACTTAATAATTAGAAAAACTAGAGGCTTAGAAGCAGACAAGCTCATCGGCTTAATAAGCAGTCTCGATGAAACTAATAAACTAAATCTATGGAAATTAATTATATAAATTTAAAATAATCACTGTCAGCAAACAAGAGAAATTTATTATCCGCTTTCTGTGAAATAGATAATAATAGGGTAAATTAAACATGAAAATAAAATTACCCAAGCTAGAATTTCTAAATTATCCAAAACTTACTAGGCCAATGATGGTATGGCTTGTGTCTATTTTAGCTATAGCAGCAGGTTTAGAAATAGCGTGTATAAAAGGTATTATTCAAAATATCTACGCAAGTGATTTTACAAAGTTATCTGTAGTTATAGCTGTTATTTTTTTTTGGCAGACTATGATTTGTGGAAATCATATGTGGTTGCAGACGAAAAAGATTGCACAATACGAAGAATCTGAGGAGTCAATAGAGCGAGGCTGGCTCTGGAGTGATATTGTTCTTTCTTTAGGCATGATAGGGACAGTTATAGGGTTTATGATGATGCTAACAGGCTTTGTTGGAGTTGATTTTTCTGATTTTGACTCAGTTCAAGGATTGATTACAAAGCTTAGCTCTGGTATGGCAACATCCTTGTCTACAACACTTGTTGGGTTAACAGCAAGTGTTATTTTAAAGCTTCAATTTTTTGGTCTTGAGAGAGTGGTAGAAAATAGAAAAAAAGAAAACTTGCCACTATGAGAAGATTATATCATTCTAATCTTGCATTCATTGACATTCTATTCAATACGCTTTTATGTTTCGTTGTATTTTTTACTCTAGCATTGATTCATATGAAAAAAGACGATGTAACATCAGAAACAAAAGGTATTGAATTTGACGCTTACGTCATGATTGTAGCAACCTGGCCTGGGGAATTTGGAGATGATATAGATCTTTATATAAAAGATCCCCAGGGTGGTCTGGTGTTTTTTAGACAGAAAAATAACAAGGTTATGCATCTGGATAGAGACGATATGGGAACTATAGGTGAGCTAGATCCGGGTGATGAAGATAGATTTTATAATAATAGAGAGGTTGTCACTATAAGACAGTTTGTGCCTGGTGAGTTTATAATTAACGCCCATGTTTATAGAAAAAGCTCTTATGGGCCAGTGCCTGTAACTTTTAAAATTATGAAAATTAGACCTTTTAAAACTGTTCATGATACAGTTATAGTTCTAGACTACGCTGGGCAAGAAAAAACAGCATGCCGCTTTACTGTTAAAGAAAACGGATCAATAACTAATATTAATCAGCTTCCAATAAGAATTGCCAAAGATATAGTAAGGAGTGCATGGTGAGTTTTATAATTTATATAGCTTTGCTCTCTGTATGTGTTGCATTTATATTGTCGACCAACTCTTTAACTTCAAAACCCGTCAAGGTAATTGTAGTTATAATGTTAATTCATGGCTACACGACTTCATGGGCAACTTATAGACAAGTTAGCGGGTATCCAACGACACAACAGGTGCCTAATAAGTTTGAAATTATATGGGCAAGAGTTGTAGAATCACAGTCCGGAGATTTTATTGAGTTATGGATTAGCTATGAAAATACAATTGTAGATAAACTAGTATCTAGATTTTCACTTGCCCATGGGTGGGATAATGTTTCAAGAGTCTATAGGCTCCCTCATAGTGATGAGAATCATGAAATGGTAATGAAAATTCAAGAAAAAATCGAACTTGGAGAAAAAGTTGGTATTATTAATGAAAATGGTGATCCAAATTCTGATCTAGACCTAAGAAGCGGGACAGAAAGTTTCTCTATAGAATTTGAGAGTAATAAAATTTCTAAATAGCAATAGTAATAGCTGGAATTGCTGACTTAATACATTCTGACTATTAGAATTTTAAAAAAATAGTTTTCTTTTTTTAAAAAAAATGCTATAATATAATGTAGAAATTAAAGGTAAATTCATGAATTTATATGAAAAAATAGTCGGATTTTTTAAATCAAGCAAAAAGTCAGAAACTAACTTAGAAGAACTACGTGTTGTAGATCTAAGAGAGATTGCAAAGTCTAGAGGGCTTAAGGGCTACACTCATTTAAAAAAGGCTGACTTAGTCTCTCTTTTGTCGTAGACATAGCAGCATCTAAATAGAGTAACCGCATGCATCATTACTATAATTGTGATTTAAGTTTGAACTTGCTTCATACTTAATAGATGATGACATTAATAAAATGTTTTAAAAGAAGCCTATTTCATTTCGTAGTTAATGATAGACTCTACCTTTTTGAGAATTCTTTTTTCCAGTTGACATATTCGCATTCTTGTTACACCGAATATATCACCGATTTGCTGAAGGGTCATAGGTCCCTTCTTTGCAGCTATGAGTGTGCAATTCATTGATTCTTTATGATATATCCAATACCTGCACTCACTCTTCTTACAGCAAGAAGAGTATATTTCTGTTGCTTCAAAGCATTTCATTACAAATTCCTAATATTAATAAAACTTACACTTTTCATAATATCACAAACTACGGAGATTAACAATGAAACATGATAGAAAAACATTTATTATCGATACATCAGTATTACTTTATGACAAAAACTCTATTCACTCCTTTCCGGATAATAACGTAGTCATTCCGATTGTAGTTCTAGATGAGCTTGATAGATTTAAAGAAAAAAATGGTCTATTAGGAGAAAATGCAAGATATGTAAATAGATTTTTAGATGATCTACGAAAGATAGGAAGGCTGCATGAAGGTGTGATCCTAAAGACTGGTCAAAAAATTAGAGTAGAGATAAATCACTGTAGCAATGTCCCTGCGGGATTAGATCCAGCAGGCGCAGATAATAGAATAATAGCTGTCGCTAGCGAGCTATCTCAATCTGTAGATGGAAAAGTGGTAGTTATTACTAAAGATATAAACTTTAGAGTAAAGTGTGATGCTCTTGGCATAAATAGCGAAGATTATTATAAAGACAGAATTATTAATAGTGAAAATCAGATTTATACAGGTCAGGCCAATATTGCTGTTAATGATAATATTATTGATGAATTCTACACAAAAGGGAGTATCTCTATTGATGACCTAGAAATTGATGATCTAGAAGAGAATGATTTTTATCAAAATCAACTTGTAGTTGCAAAAGGAACTAGTGGTTCAACATCTTTTCTCGGTGTAGTCTCTGAGAATAGTATAAAACCTCTTACTTGTGATCTTTGGCATGCTATTGATGTAAATCCTAGAAATAAAGAGCAAAAATTTGCACTTGATCTTCTAACAAGAAGTGACATTCCACTTGTCACAATGACAGGAATAGCAGGATCTGGAAAAACATTTTTAACATTAATGGCAGCAATATCAGGAATTAATCAAAAAAGATACGAAAGAATTATAATCACTAGATCAATGCAATCTGTTGGAAAAGAGATCGGCTTTCTTCCGGGAAACATTAGGGAAAAAATGGATCCCTGGATAGCACCTATTGTAGATAACTTCCGGCATGCATTTAAAGATGTAGGATATTTTGATTTAATGAGAGACAAGGGACAAGTAGAGGTGGCACCAATGCCGTTTATTAGAGGCAGAACTTTTAATAATTCCCTTTTAATAGTAGATGAAGCTCAGAACTCTACTATTCATGAATTAAAGACAGTTATAACTAGAATAGGTGAAGGATCAAAGATTGTCCTTTTAGGGGATATAGAGCAGATAGATACTCCTTACATTGATACTCTCTCTAATGGTTTAACCATAGTTACTGAGAAATTTAAAAAATCAAAACTCGCCGGACACATAACACTAGTAAAAGGGGAACGGTCTCCTTTGGCAACTTTGGCCTCACGGATTATTTAAAAGAGGTCGCTGCTTAATATTTATCCTTGGGAGAAGTGTCGTGGCCTATACAAAGCTTAAAAAGAGAGATCTTAATAGATTTAGAAAGGTATATCCTTATATCAGAAGAGAGCCTAGATTCATCCTCTGCTCAGAGAAAGAGGTGGTAATGGAAGTAGGCTCGGCAACATTCACCGGCGAGACATCAGTTGTATATTCATTTGGTGCACCCTTTAGTTCAGAACCTACAGTAACTGCGCTATCTATTGATACACAAATGAATAATGCTGCTGATGTAAATGCTTGGATTAGCAATGTTACTACCACATCAGTAACAATTAATGTTAGTGCCCCGTTACACGGTTCAGTTCACTTTCATGCAATCTGGATAGCCTCATGAGTAAAAATGATGCAAATAGAAAAGATCAACAACCATCCGGATGGATTTTTGAAAATATTTCAACAGAATTTGATACTCAGACATCAAAAAGCATAGCTCTTTCTGGAGCACATGTTAAGCCTCCCCACGTAACTGCAACAGCAACCGGGGCAGATTCGGGTGATGTTAATGTTTTTTGTGATATTACAACTCCAACTTCTATTACAATTAGAACAAGTGCTATATTTACAGGAACAATTTATATTCATGCGGTGAGCACGCTATAAAGATCAACAGATAGGAATTTAAAGAATGGCAAAAGATTTTAGAGCGACAGGCCTTAGGGTAACAAGAATACTTGGCTCCGGCTCTCTCTCAGGCGGAGGATTAGCGGCAGGAAGCGGCCCAGCTATTGCTATATACAGCGCATCAGTCGCCAGCGACTTCTCAGGCGGAGTACAGACAGCAGCCGGCGCAACAGATACAGTAATGTTTAGCAAGGTTGGAAATGATGTCTTTCTCTTTGTCTCAGGATCCCAAGGGTCAAAAGTAGCTCAGGCAAATCCAGGAAATAATGACAAAGGTGTAACACTCTTTGGTGGTGATGTAGTAATCTCAGGAACGATGTACGCTGAGCACATGGTTGTCGACGTCGAGGAATCAGTGACAGGCAGTCTGTGGGTCTCTGGGTCTCTCTATGTTTCTAGGAGTGCTGATATTGGCCAAGGGCTAACAGTAAATAGTCAGCAAGGTCATCTCTCTGATGATGACTTTAGGGTAAAAGCCAATAGTATCAATGATGCTTTGTATGTCAATGCAGAAAGGGGCAAGGTGGGAATCTGGACTGATACCGGACTACCAGGAACCCTAACTGTAGGAAGAGACGCAGCAGAGAGTTTCGAAAACGGTGATGCTTCAATATTTATACTGTCACCATCGCTCACAAATTTCTCAGCATCACTTGCTTTTGCGCATATGGACTCTGGCGACCCAGTCAAAAAAGCAGAGATCTACACAGCAAAAAACACCAATTCCGTCGATCGCAATCCCCTTATCATATCAGCTTCTCAAGTTTCATTCCTTTCCGGAGCGGGCGATCTGGTTAACACAGTAGACGGAACAGATCCGGCCAAAATGGCAGATGTTGTATTTTATGTATCAGGAGTTGTGGGCTCAGATGGATCTGCCACAAGAGGGACGTCTCTATTTGGTGGCGATCTGCGTGTTAGCGGTGGTTTACATACTTCTCTATACCATGAAAATCCTGGTACCTCAACGAGAGCTTTAGAGTTTACGTCTCCCCTTGCAACAGGCGAAAACTCAATAGCTATGGGATCGTTGAGCACTGCTGTAGCAAATTATTCTGTTGTTGGTGGAGGCTACGCAAACAAAGCCGGTGATGGTAGCAGTGATGATTACATTACAATAGCTGGAGGACAGCACAACACAGCATCAGTTGACGGAATCTCCATCGGTGGAGGATCTAATAACAAAGCTTCCAGTCTATATGCAACTATTGGCGGCGGCTACTTCAATACTGGCTCTGGAGGGTATTCTGCAATAGCTGGCGGCTATTATAACAGAGCTGCGAGTGCTGGACAGTATTCTTTTATAGGTGCTGGAAATAACAACTTAGCAAATGAAGATCATACAGTTATAGGCGGCGGCGGCTTTAACACAGCGTCAGCAGAGTACACTGTGATTGGCGGCGGCTTCCATAATAAGATCAAGGACACTAGTGCTGATTATGCGGCCATTCTTGGTGGGCAATATAATTCGATTGATGATCTGAGCACTCATGTCCTTGGCACTGTAATTATTGGAGGCCGGTCTAATACAGGTTCAAATGGATATGGCTTTATTGGTAACGGCCAGTACAATCAGGTTATTGGATCGGACTCCCCGTATTCAACAGTTATAAATGGCACATATAATCTTGCTGAAGAGGGTGCCACTGTCATTAATGGCCACCATAACACTGCATCTGATGGTAACTCAATAATAGGAGGAGGAAGCTATAATGTAATAGGTGCCAGCGGCCAGGACTCTGGGATATTTGGAGGACAGAACAACTTAGCTAGTGCCCAGTCAGCTTTTATTGGTGCTGGTGGTTTCAACACAGCCTCCGCTGGCAAAGCTGTTGTTGTAGGCGGAACAAAAAATGTTGCCAGCACAGCAAGAGCATTCGTCGGTGCCGGACAGTCGAACACAGGCTCAGGATTAGACTCATTCGTAGGATCCGGCGAAAGGAATGTAGCGTCAGGAAGGCATTCTGCAGTTTTAGCGGGTAGCGGCTCAACAGCTTCTGGTGCTGGTGTTATCCTGATTGGATCTGAGCTTACAGGATCTGAAACAGGAACTGTCCACATTGGCGGCGGCGGTCGCCTTGATGAGTTTATTACAGTCATAACGAGCTCGCTAACAAAGATTGGAAACTTTAAGACAAGCAAGCCGCATTTCATAGGTGTAGACACAAACCTATTTGTCTCCGGTGCAATTCAGTCAAGAGGAACATCAACAAGAGGAACATCAGTCTTCGGCGGTGATTTATATGTTAGCGGCGGTCTCAGTGTTGCAGGAACACTGTCTGGATTTGGCTGGGTTGACGACGGAACAGTTGTAAGGCTAGAAACAGCTACAGACAGGGTAGGAGTAGGAACCTCTAACCCAGTTTCTGCTGTTGAAATTCAGAATACTGATGCAAGCACAGGCCATCCCACGCTTATGCTAACAGCGAATGCAATTCTTTCTTCATCAGTAGCATTTAGAAAAGGAGCTAATTCTACAACACTTGGTGCACTAGTCCTAGATGGTAATGAGGACATGGTGCTTGTTCAATCTGGCAGTGGAGATATAGTTCTTAAGTCAGCTGGTGGACTAAATTACTTTATTGGAGATATTCCAACAACAGGAGCATCTCAAGTATTAATTCTTTCTGGTACAGAGCCAGATTCAACTTCACCAGATCCTAGACTATTTACCGATTGTAACTTCTATGTATCTGGTGCTATCGGTCAACGACTTGTCCACCCATCAAGAGGAACAGCTGTTTTTGGCGGTGACACAGTTATAAGCGGTAACCTCTACATTAGTCCAGAATCAAGAACCGGAGCAGTAGTTAGAGTAGGCGGCGACATATTTATAACAACAGATAATGATGTCATAGGTAGGGACGACGGAACTACAAGATACGGTAATTTTCAATTTTCCAATACATCAACTCAGTACAGATGGGGTGGAAATGACCAGATATTGATAAAATCTACTGGAGAGGTAGGAATTGCTACGACATCTCCTCTTGGAATTTTAGATGTCAAGGGAGACGGAGAAGCATCACAAGTATTTTTACTCTCAGGCTCAGGAGCATCATCTCATGCCAATGAATCATCCTACACAGACCTAGCACTCTTCGTTTCCGGTGCAATTGGCTCAAAGGATACTTCTGTAAAAGGTACCTCTGTATTTGGAGGTGATGTTGTTATATCTGGTTCACTATTTGGCGGTAGTCCACTAAAGGTCGGAGCATCTCTGGCTGTAGCTGGAGATACAGCATTTAGCGGATCAGTTGTGTTTAGTGGCTCATCAGCAACTGTCTTAACTGGCTCGGCAACATTAACAGGCTCTATGACAATAACTGGTTCACTTACTATATCTGGATCAGATACACTCACAGTTTACGGTCCATCAATATTTAATGCAGACCAAAATGCCAGCAATGATTTCCAAGTAAAATCATCAACAAGTGCAAATATGCTCTATGTTGACTCCAGTACTAATAGAGTTGGAATTGGAACAAACACGCCGAATCATACACTTTCTGTTGTTGGAGCTATCAGTGCATCTCTTGGCTTAAGTGGATCACTAACCCAGCTAGTTGACGGGACTTCTTACCTTGCTGCTGGAACCAATGTCACAATAACTTCAGCATCTAATGGTCAAATTGTGATATCATCCACAGGCGGCGGCGGTGCTGGCTCAGGTGTAGACGTAGGATGGCTTGCTCCCGGGGCTGGTAGAATTGCAACTACTGGGTCAGTAGCTATATCTGGCTCTAATTTAGACATAGCGCAAGATATTCGTCACATTGGAGACACCAATACAAAAATTGGATTTGGGACAGACACTATTACTCTCTCTGTAGGGGGTGTTGACTATTTTAAGTCAGATGCTGCAGATACATCTCTTACGCTCAACCCAAGCGGCGTAGCAATCGACACCATCATTAAGACAAGCAATAAAAATGCAATTGTAACTGCCGGATCAACTGATAAGGTTCTCATTCTTTCAGGCGGCGGCGTTACTTCTAGAGATGAAGCAGCATATGGAGATACATGTTTCTTCGTTTCAGGAACAGTCGGATCAAGAGGTACATCTGTAGCAGGAACATCAGTATTCGGTGGAGACGCTATGATATCTGGCTCTCTTCACACAGGAAATAGTATTCTTCCAACAATTGACAGTACATATAATTTAGGGTCGGAAACTAAGCGTTGGGCTAATATTTATACAGGTGATCTTCATCTAAGAAACGATAAAGGTGACTGGACCATAGTTGAGGAAAGAGATAACTTAATTGTTGTGAATAATATCACAGGAAAGAAATTTAAAATGATGTTAGAACCCATTATAGAGGAATAAAAAAAATGGCATTAGTAGGCGCATTATCAGGATCGATAAGAGGTGGCGCACATAGCGTCACAAATACAGCAATATCTGGATCAGTTGTAATAGCTGACAGAACAGCAGCACTTTGGCCAGAATGGCCGGGAAGCAACGTTACATTCTTTGTCTCTGGGACTATTGATCCTGGTATAGGGCAAATATCAGCAACTCCACCAGGAGCAGACTTGTCTCTCTTTGGCGGCGACATGGTCATAAGTGGTGCCCTTAAGGTTGGCCCTGGAGATGTAGGAGGCACGCTATCGGGATCAATTCACCGTACAGCAGGTGGTCTATCATATCTCATGGCTGGTGCAAATGTAACAGTCACATCTGCCTCTAACGGTCAGGTAACGATTGCTAGCACCGGCGGCGGCGGCAGCACCTCACCCGGAGGATCAGATACCCAGCTTCAATATAACAATGGTGGAGCTTTTGGCGGTCTTGCAGAGCTCACATGGGACGATACAGACTTTCTACTAGGCTCTGGAGCAACTACAAAACTTCAAATTAGAGATACCGGTCTATATATACATTCTCCAACTAATGGAACAATGGTAGCACATGCCGATACTAAGTTAATCTTATCGGGAACTACCGTATGTCTATCAGGATCAGCTGCCACAGCAACCTCTGTTCAAATATTAGCTGATGATGATGCAGGCGGTATAGATGTCGACTCTGGAACAGGTGGATACAACAACACCACGACAGGTAAACTGCATCTATCATCTTCAATAAACTCAGGTGACGGTAGCGCAATTGCACTACTCGCTTCTGCCGGAGGAATTCAGATTGATGCTGTAGGAGCTGCCGATGAGGATATCACCATCGCTAACACAGGCGGATCAGTTAACATTCTAGCAACTGAAGCCGCCGACAATGCAATTAGGTTTCTCGCTCAGCATGCTGCAGGTGGTTTTGATGTTGATTCTGGTACCGGCGGATATAACAATACATCCACGGGAATACTAGCACTAAGTTCTTCTATGAATCACAATTCAGCAATTCAACTTCTAGCATCAGCTGGCGGCATGGACATAGTCTCTGAAGGCGCAGCTGGTGAAGATATTGATATGCTAAGCGTAGCAGGATCTATTAACATTACTGCCGGTGAAGCAGTTGCTGATGCACTTGTCATCGATGTTTCTGGTAATGGCGGCATGGATCTTACTGTCGGTAACGCAGCAAATGATGTAAATGCAAATCTCGACATGATTGTAATGAACAAGCTTAACATTGACGCGCAGGGTACTGACAATAACGACGGTGTCGAGATAACACTTGGCGCTGATGATGCGAACGTTAAGTTCAACGTACAAAACAATGGCTTAAATGACTGTCTCACAGTTGACGGCCTTAGGGACACAACCATAGGAAGGCATCTTACTGTTACTGGCAATGTACTTCCGTCATCAGATACATCGTCTGACTTGGGATCCGTAGATAAGCGCTGGCAAAATATATACACAGGTGACCTTCACCTTGCCAACGAGAGAGGTGATTGGACAGTGGTTGAGGAACCTGACTACCTTAGCTTGAGAAATAATTCAACTGGAAAGACCTATAAGATTCTTATGGAGCTTATCCCTGATGACGGTGAATAATTTATGGCACTAGTTGGCCCTGTATCGGGAACTTTATCCAATGTAGGAATCTCGGGCTCAGTCATAATAGCTGACGAGCCCCATTCCCGCTTTCCTGGTATGCCTGGTACAGACACTACAGTTTTTGCTTCAGGATCTATCGGCAAGCGAGGTAGCACTGGAGGCAGTGCTTCTGCTTTTGGCGGCGATGTCGTAATATCAGGGTCTTTATCTGTTGGAACTGGATCAGCTGGAATCCAAGCTTTAAATGTATATGGAAATGCCGACGGGAAGTTCGTTGCTCTTATTGATAACGATCAGTCTAGTAATGGCCATGTTTTGAGATTGAAGACTGATGGTAACGGATCTGGCTCTAGATTGTTAGAAATGACAGACGGCGATGACGACACAATATTTAGAGCCAGAGCCGATGGCAGGTTTGGATTTGGGCCAGACGGAGTTTCCTCGATGGGAGCTGGAACATTTGTTGTA
>TARA_R110001583_G_scaffold68022_2_pt1 | contig 12480 bp, 16 predicted proteins | sample TARA_R110001583 | Tara Oceans TARA_R110001583 (sample SAMEA4398432) | marine metagenome | biome: Polar Biome; feature: [MES] marine water layer (ENVO:01000295) within the mesopelagic zone...; material: water (ENVO:00002006), including particulate matter (ENVO:01000060) such as...... | reverse complement strand
TCTAACTTTTTTCCATAATGATTTTGCTCCTTTTGAAATTTTAGTATTTAATTTTGCTCGTAATCCTTTAAAACCTCTTGAAGAACCATAGGCCCCTTTTAACATACCTGCTTGACCTATAGGATTTACAATTTCATCAATTAATTTTTTCTTTGCTAGATCTTTCGTAAATCTTGCGTTTTTTTTTAATTCATCAAGTTTATCTATTGTGGTGGTCGTCCTCGCCTCTAAAGGAATTTGAGATTGGAAATATAATGACCTATCTGAACTACTCATTTTATTTATATATAATATAGATAAAATAATTATACTTTAAAATTTATTAAGGGATTTTATTATGCAGTAGTTTTTTAATTCCGGTTATTTGATTACATTAATTATATGATACGACATATGAACCATCTTTCGCCACTACAATAGATTTTCTACATTCACCGAAAATAACCATATTAAGAGGCGAGTTAAACTGATCATAACCGACATCAGCAGGAGTGCCTACCGTTTGATTATATTGAGCAGTAAAATTCAACGAAAGAGAAAAATCTCTAATAAATTCTTCAATAGATAATCCTAAGTATGATTGTTTACCAGGAGTGTTTAATGGTTCTCCTGTATAGTTAGTATCAAAAAATACACCTAATTTATCACCACCTAATCCAGTTGAATTTTCCCCCCACGTCTGAACTAATTTATCCTGAATTTCTGAACTTTTTTCGAGACCGAGGCCCGTTAATTTGTTCCTGCCGTTCACGACAAATTGATATTGAGGTTTTACTAATGCTCCTGAATATAACGAACCACCACCAGCGACAACACCAGCCGCCGTAGCGAGAGAATTCGCCGATGTAGGTTGAGTAAGAAGAAGAACTCTATGAAGATATTTATTATCAAATGCTTTATATAATAACGATGCTGAATTAGATTGTTCTTTTGTTCCTACTACAGCGAGTTTAGTTGAATGAGAAATCATATCTCTTTCTATACTTAACCACCCTACGCCATTAAAAGATTTAGTTAAGGCGGAAACAACAGACGAATCTAAAATCTCTTCAACAACTAAAAGAGGATTAGGAAGAGTTGTATAGGTTACAACGTTAGAATGTCCTAATGCGTTTGGGTCAGTTTCAAATTCCATAACTAAGCGTAATTCTTTAAATATAGTTGTTGGAATAATTTCTGTTCGTTTCAACATAGGAAGAGCATCAGATAAAAGTAACATTCCTTTAGTGGTGGCTGCGGTCGTTGTTTTAACTTGTTTTTGAACAATTAATTTTCCTACCTTATTATCAGTTCTTAATTCCTCTCCTAAAAAATTACCGATATTCATCGCTGATCTAGAATGAGAATCATTATGTCCACGGTTGAATGCCTTAAATCCTAAAAATTTATTTGCGTCTAAAAGTTGATCTAATGTTGTTCCGTTGCCGTCCATAAGATAAATATTCTTAATCATTCCGTAAACACCAGCGAGGCGATTATATGAAGTTCCAACGGAGGAAGTTAATCCTAAATTTAAAATTCTCATATTTGAACTATAACACGAATTAGGATTTAATCGCCATTCAACTCGGTTATTTGCTACGTCGATTACTGGGTCTAAAATTTGCGTTCTGCTACCTGAATTATATACACTCATTCTTTTTATATATACTACACAGATAAAAAATATATTAAATTTTTTTTAATATAAATTTTAATTAAGGGATTTCATTATGCAACAGTTTTTTAATTATTGTACATATGATTACATACTTATTAACGAATGGAAATATAAATAAGCGAGATAATTTTCACCAGTAGATCCTATACCTGAATTAATAACAACTGAAAATTTTTGATTCATCAACGGAATATATTCTGAAAATGATAATCCGTATACCGCTCCATCATTAGAATTTAGTCTTACTAATTGTGCTTGATTTGACCCAGTTGCTCTAAAACTATCCATACCTCTTTCCATCGCTTCAATATTAGTCCTTAACAAGAATGAAAGATATTGATTTGATGAATCGTTAAATAAGTAAGACATCTGATCTAAATTAGGAATACGATGTAATTTATAATTATCATAAGCAGAGGAATTTTCTCTAGCTTGAGGTTGGAAACTAATCGAAACAGCATTACATACATTAGGAACGACTGCTCCTATAGACGCTGAATCAGATTGAACTGACTGTTTAATAGATATTTTACTTCTCATCATAACTTCTTTATCTTTAACATCAGGACGAGATACATAAGAACATTTAATATTTTGAAGTTTGTATCGTCCATTATTCGCTCCGACATCTGAACCATAAAGGAAGGCTGTGTTTCGTGCTAGACGTAAACTTAATTGAATTTTACCTGATTTAGATGAAGATAAAAGAGGAGCAGAACCATCAGGAGAATAAGCATTATTCAAACAGCATTCAGGAGTTATTGTAAAGTTGAAAGGTTCTATATGAGTGTTTGCTGGATAAGAATTCCCAGCAATTTTACCTGATGGAGAACCACGAATTAAAGCATTAGTAAATCTATCATTAATGGTTATTCCTTTAGCAGACATAGAACCTTTTAGGCGTTCATTAGAACCGACTTCAGATTGATTTTTCATAGAGCAGAAGCGACCCACATCATTATACGATTCTACGACTCTTCCGTTTATAGTTGTTGTAATATTTTCTACTACACCATTTCCGCCAGTCGAGGCGTTATAAAAAATATTTGTGTTTGCTGTTTTATCTGTTAAATCGTTTGTTGCCTCAACGACACAATCAGCAGTTACTCTAATAGTGTTAAGTTCTATTGCTCGTCCGTCAAATGTTAAAACGAAATCGACATTTGAAAATTCTGTATATGATTCTAAAACGTTTTCAGGTGCGACCGAATGATAAATTAAGTTACTCTCCATTATATATAATATCTATACATATTATTTTTTAAAAAAAATTTATTAATTTAATTAATTATTTTGTTTACGTTTTCTTCTTCGTTCTCTTTGTTGTTTTGTTTGTGTTTCTCTTCTTTTAAGTTTCTGTTGTTCATTTCCTTTTGTTTTAATTTTATTTATTTCAATAGATTTTTTCAAACTATTTTTCATAATAGCTTCCATTAACTTAATTTTTTTATCTAATTTTTGTTTTTGTTTATTTACAAACTCGCTATCATATCCTATAGTATCGAAAGAAATAGTAATGGGAGATCTGTTTTTTATTTTTTGTATTGATCCGTATTTAGATATTTCATTTCTTAATTCTTGATACTTTTCTCTTAATTTAGATACTTGTTTAGGTTTATATTTTTTTTCTGCTATTTCTAAATCTTTTAATTGGGTCTGAATAAACGTTCTTACAATTTTATTTCGTTTTTTAGTTTCGTCTACTGATATTCGTTTTCCGTGTGTGCTGAAATTAGTAATAGGATATTTTTTAGCGATATTGCTATATGCTATTTTGTATACTGATTTAATACCACGTCCATCAATTTTAGTTAATGCGTTTTTTATTTTAGATATTTTATTAGCATTTGTTTTAATGATTTCTTTAAATTTAATGGGACGTTCTTTTCTTGCTTTCATTTTAGCAGGTTCTTTATTCTGATTTAATCTCGGAGGGCGTTTTCCGAAATATCCAGCAGTTCCACCTTTTCTAACTTTACTTATATCAAAATTAGGATCATCAGAACATAATAAGCGAGATTTGCTACCTGCTTTTGAATATGCTTTTACACATACTTTTTTCGCTTTTACTTTTTGTTTAACAGGTTCACATTTTTTTTCACATTGACCTTCATCACATACTTTACTACATATGCTTTTTTTGGTTATTGTTGTTTTTGATTTGCTACTCATATTTTATATATAATATACATATAAAAAATGTAATCAAAATTTAATAATTAATAAAAGAGTGCATATTAATATCCCTTACGTTTCTTTTTCTTTTTCTTCTTATTTTTCTTAGCACATTCAGAACAACAAGATTTTTTAGTTTCAAATATTTCACTCATTTTTAATTTCCGAGGTTTTTTAGGTTTTTTCATTAATTTCTCAAGATCTAACTTATACATTATATAATATAATTATAATATTTTTACCATAAATATTTTTTTGAAAAATAATCAGCTGATAGTTTTCCGTAATTTTTTTTATGCCGTTTATAATATAATTTCTTACGTTCATTATCATTCGTATCGTATTTAGAATATAATTTTAATGGAGTTGAATCTTTGAATTGTGGATAAGGTGTTCCATCTTTTTTAATTCCTCCGAAATGGATTGTCTTTATTTTTTTATCTTTCTTATATATAACAACTTTATATTTTTTATTTTTTCTAGCAGATTTAAAGAATTCGTATTTCATTATATATATACGTTATATTTATTTTATCATTATATTATTCCAGTATGTATTAAATTGTTTATCATCTTTAAAAATGGAAGTTATTTTATCGTCAGAATATTTATAATCGTATTTTAAATTTTCTATAAATATTTCTAAATCGTCATAATTAAAATTATAAATATACCATTCCACATCGACAAAATCTAAAACAAAATCTTCTATATTCATTATTAATATATATACATATTTTAATTTTAAATGATTCCATGATTAAGGGATTTAATAATGCAACAGTTTTTTAATTATAGTACCGATGATTACATTTCTGAACTGTCTTTAATAAGTAACGTCATAACTGTTAATCCTTGAGTTTCAACAGGAGAATAATCTAAATTTAAAAGTCTTGCTCTAATATTTCTTAATATAACATCACCTTTATTATCAAGATTTAAAAAATAAGGAGTCGTCGCATTATATCTTAATATATTGTTTACGTCTTGATCTATAGGAATAGTTGCGAGAATATTTTTTCTACCTGCTCTAATATTATTAACATTATCAGAATATCCGTCGTAGGATTGTAATTGTAAATTCATTAATTCAACAATATAATTATCGTTTTTACTAGCATCAGTTATTAATCGTCTTTCTCCGAGAATATTAAATGAACTTTCAAAAAGAGTATATGTTCTATCTGTAGGATAATACACCTCATCATATCCTAAATGATTTGCGAGAGTTTCTGCTCCCCAGTTAAAATAAGAGTTAGAAGGATTTGTTGATTGAGGTTGAGCGGCTATAGTTCCTAATAGACCTGAATCAGTTGTAGTTTTAGTAAAATCATAAGGATTATCATAATATAACATTTTTCCTAATCTACAGGCTCCACTATTCGCCGTTGCTCCAGTCGCACCACCACCTAAAAAGAATATAATAGGATATAATTTAGTTGTATCAGGAGCATTTAAAGGAACAAATATTTCTGAATTATCTTGTCCTCCTTCTCCGTCGTCCTGAATAATCTGAACTCCTATTCTTCCAAAATTCATTCCTACTTGTAAAATATCATTTTCACCTATAGTCGTTCCGAAAGTAGTGGGTTGTAAAGCTGTTGTATCATCGTCCCAACCGTCAGATTTAATTACCGCATAATCACTATCCGATTTTGAAACCTGAACTCCACAAACAATATTTTCATAACCATAAGCATCAGGATCAATATCATCTATCCACGTAGCAGGGTCTTTATCCGAAAATGCTATTGCGATTCCTAACTGATCGTCAGATAAAGTAGCGTCCGTAGAATCTATTAAATTATAAATTCTAGAACGAAAACCACCAGCACCCATAGCCATATAATTAGAGTTATACATATAACTATCGAAAGTGTTTAAATTTCCTCCAGTTCGTCCTGTTAATCCTGCTGTTGTTAATGCGACATTTTTTATAGTCCACCCTAAAGATTCATACGTAGTTGAGTCAATTGTTTTATTCAAACTCATCTTATAGTCAACATTTAAAGAAGTTTTTTTATCACCAGTCGTAGAGGTTTTTTTAGATAATTTCCACATTCCCCCTATTTCTTTTGATCCTGCTCCTACAATTTCCGACACATCAGGCGAGCTCATCATCGTCATAGAAGCATTTAATCTCGTTTGTATTTGATTTATTAAAGAATCAGTTGTAATTCCACCCCCTCCATATTGTCCATTTATTAAAGTTATAGTTTTTTGTCCACCTGAATTAGTTCCTGCGTTTGCGTTTTGTAATTGATAAGAAATAGTATCATTATCAGCATCAACTACTAATGAATTAGTTGGAATATCAGCAGTTAAATTAGATAAAGCAATTTTAGAATTAGGTTTAATGATTATATCTTCGTTAAAAGAATTATCGAAAAACGCTGATGAATCATCTGAAGTTAATCGTATCAATCTCATTTTATATATATAATAAAAAGATATTTTTTTATTAGATAAATATTTATTAATATTAATTCCATTACTAAGGGATTTAATTATGCACTAGTTTTTTAATTCCGGCGATTTGATTACATTACTTTAATAGTATTTTCAAATCGTAAATGTCTGATAAATTCTGTTTCAGTTTCAATAGTCATATCATTATTAAATTTAAATTGAGCTCTCATAGATTTCTTATTTGTCTGATTAGGACATAATAAATCAAAATCTAATCCATATACTTTTTCATCATTATCATTTAATTCATATCTATCTTCATATAAATAATTATACATTTCTTTTAGATCACCTTCAAAAAATTTATCTGCTGTATGAAGTAACGATTTATTAGGACAACCTTTCATTCTAATATGATAAGACCTTTCTATTTCTCCTGTATCTTTATTAATTCCTACTAAACAATCTATATAACATTTTTTTCCTAATGCTATTAAACATTCAGAATAAACATCTCTACAATTATCCATTTCAAAATCACTATGAAATTCTCCCATTTGATCACCTATTAAATTTCTATTATATTTTTGTTTAAATAATTTTTCTAAAACAGGAACATTTTCTAAATCAATATGAAGAGAATCTGTATCTTGAATATATATTTTCAAATCATTATTAAAACATATATCAAATACTTCATTCATAATTCGTTTACTCATAGATAAAATTTCTATTCCTACTGGATTAAATGTAAAATGTTCGTTAATCGGTTTTAATGTTTTGACTTTCCATTTTTTACTATCAGATAATTTATAAAATTCAACAACCGAATTATAATTTCTTGAAATATAATTTTTAGTTTCCTCCCAGTTTCGTATAATACAAGAATCAGTTTCAATAGGTTTTTGGATCGTTTTTCCATAAATACTATTCATTAAAAGTTTATAACAGACTTCAATTTTATTACCTGCTTTTTTATATTTCGCTCGTGTATCATATAAAAATTTAATAACCTCTTTACATTTATAATTACGTCCATCATCAAAATAATAACCTTTAATAATTTTACATTTAATTTTTTGAAAATTTAATAAATCTTCTAATCCAGTTTTATCAACATACATATATTTATCTTTCATATCATTCGTAAAATTACGAACTCCTGATTTATCATCTATATAAGACATTAATGAAAAATCATAATCAATTCCATTTTCTATAACAAGAATTTTAACAAAATATCCATCGTAGACAGATAAGGGATTTGACTTTGCATCAATTATTTTATTTTTGTACAACTGATTACATAATATTTTAGGACTACCTTTTAATAGACCTCCTAATCTATACAAGGCAGAAGGATACAAACTTTTAGCATCGAAATCAGCAATTTTTCCTATTTGTTTTTGTTTTTTATTTTTATTTAATGCTGTTCGTCCTCCTACTAAACATTTTTGAATAAATGCTCTCGGAACGCCACTTAATTTAGCAATACCGTCATAACATAATGATTTTTCAAAAAACTTCTGAGATAAGGAACTAATAGAAACAATATTATCAATATCAAGTTCAAAAGGTTTAGCAAGAAACCATTTCCTAAATGTTTCATATCCTTCACGTAATACATTAACATCAATCACACAATAATTATTAGCATATTTAATTATATCTATTTTATCGTCTTGAATACAGTTCCATTTAACAATATTTTCATTAAATAATTTTATGTTTTTTTTGATTTGTTTATTAAAACGACTATCTTTTTTATTTGTTAATAATTGTAAATGAACGGATTTCATAACTTCAGATTTTTTAATAAATCTTTTTGATACGTTTTCCTGTGTGTAAATATCATAAGGCATCATATCTTTACCTTGTTTAATTGTAAAACATTTACCGAATTTAGATAAAGGCATAGTAATTAATTTATAACTATCTTTCAATTGAATTTGTATTTTTTTACCACTTACGAAATTTTTAAACATACACGATCCACACATAAGATTTTTACCTTTTTCAATTAAATTATCTCTGAATACATATTTACATATAAATCTATAATCATAGGTTATATTATGGGCGATTAATAAAATTTTATCATAACCCAATGTTGTTAAATGATTTAAAAATTGTTTTCCGCAATCAAAACCTACAAATCCTTTTCTTACTCCTAAATATTCACAACGAACCATAAAGGCAACGTGCTTTTTTATAGGACAGGATTCAAAATCAAAAAACACTTTTAATATTTTAATATCAGGTTTTACTTTTTCTTCATATTCATAAATTTCTACATTTACTTCTTCATCATAATCTAATGTAATAAAATCATCGTCATTAAATTTATTATGATAAAAGGTTTCAAACATTTCATTAGAAATAGGAATGCGTTCTAAAAATTTATCTTTATTATCAATTAAATATTTTACAATTTCAAATGAACTTGTTCTTCTATCTTTGATGACTAAGGGATTTAATGTTGCATTGTTTTTTTCATTATTGTAAACTTGATTACTCGTAAAAAACATATTCCAGTTTTCTTTATCCTTCAATTCTTCATAATGAGTTAATGCGTAATAAGTAATATCAACTTTTTCATTTAAGAAGAAATGATCATCGTATAAACATAATTCTATAACTTGACCTTCTGTTCCATATTTCATTTTTCTCGTGTTTCGTTTCTCATAAAATATTTTAAGATTGATTGTAAATTTATGTTTAACGCAGATTTGTTTTAAGACATACATCGGAATACATCTATTTTTACATTTTAACATAATATCTTGAAGAACAATATCATTCATTTCAATATTACGTAATGCTTTTATCAAGCAGTTATTTTTATAATCTCTATCTTTGAATGAAGTTTCTTTTTTATAAATACCGTATCGACTTAAATTAATAGGAAGATTATGAGTATACTTAAAAAAATCTCCATTTTGTTTAGTTGATACGTTAAAACCAGTATTAAAATTATTTAAGTTCTCAGGATCATCAGGAAGAAAATTCATTAGAGGAATATCAGGAGGAGGTTTAATAATTGATACTGAAATATTTTTTACTTTATTGATTTGACTTATAGCTTTTGTTTTTGAATCTAAATCATATTCAGAATACTCTAAATTATTTATTCGTTGATACAAGGAATTCATATTATTCTTATTTAATGTAAAAAAATTATTATTTCCTAAATTTAATACAACCTTGCTATCAGGAAGTATATTCATTATATTTTTTAATGTTTCTGATCGTGTCTGTGTATTATTAAAATCAATCTTTAATGTATCAATTGTATCATTTTTTAATTTCAATAAATTTTCTTTTAGTGTTGCTTTCTTTTTTTTAGTTGTTCTTGTGTTCGCAGGTTTAATATATGAAAGTAAATCGTTTTTTAAATCTTGTTTTTTTAATTTACTTTTACCCTTGATATTTTTAAATTTATAAAATTTAGTTATTAATGGTTTGTTCTGTCTTGATAATTCTTGAATTAATGTTTCTCTGTTACTTTTTTTAAGAGCAGTAATAGTCAATTTTTTTTGTTTTTTCTTAACTCTTTTACTATTAATGATGTTTAAATTCTCTTTCAAGAATGAAAAAATATCTTTGGTGTTTACTTTCACACTCATATCTATATATATATAATATATTATATTTCATTCTGCTTTAAGTATAAATAGATATTTAATCAATTTAATATATATAATAATATATTTTAAAACGATTTTTTCTATAATTAAAATGTAATCAAATAACCGGAATTAAAAAACTAGTGCATAATTAAATCCCTTAGTCATGTTTTTATCCGTTCAACTGAAACAAAATTTTTTAATAACCGACTTACATATTTAGGACGTTTTTCTAAATTATATATTGTCTGATTATTACATATGAGATCTTCAACTAAATAATATTCATTCATTAATGTTTTAATTTCGATACATATTTCTTTCATATCTAAACTTTCTTTGATAATAAATTCATTCTTACTTTTTCTAAACGTTAAATTATATTTTACACCTTTACACATTTAATATTCTATACTATATAATTATATTTTCTTTCTAAATAGATATTAAAACTAATTATATTGTATTATAATCTGAATAATGACCTTTTACAATATAAGATTGTTCTGTATTATAATACATATAATCTCGTAATTTTACATAATGACTCCACGTTGAAGGAGTAGAATGAAAACAACTCGCATATATTATTATTTCATTTGTTATTAAATTATGTTCAGCTATAAGTAACTCATAAGAATATAATTTAATAGATTCCATACATATTTCAGCGGACATCGAACACGCTTTAATATGATGTTTATCACCTATATCACCGTCTACAAATAATTTAATTAAATCTGATTGTATCATTATATAATACTATTAGATAATATTTAATATTGTGTAATCATACGTACAATAATTAAAAAACTAGTGCATAATCAAATCCCTTACAAGTCTATACTTTTCGGCGGACGAACAGCATCACGATAGGATTTCATTTGTTCTTTTTGTTTCTGCGATTTTTCTTTTTCATTAGGAATAACACATTTACTAAATGAAGGAGTTTCTAAACATTTTTTTTTAAATATAGCATCCTCTACTTCCTCTTGAATTTTTTTATCTATATATTCTTTACGTTTATCTTTCTTTAATTCATATCCTAAAAATCTCCATACGAAATCGAACATTATATATTATAGTATTATTTTATTATTCTGATCATTATTTCTACAATCATTTAATTTTTCTTTATTAATCAAATGATATATTGAATGAATCACACCATTTCCACTTATTTTTTTTATGAAGGGAAGACCTTCTGATATCGTTGTTATTAATGTTGTAATAGCTGTAATACAACCTAAAACCGCAAGAGGAATTTCTAAACCACAAACCATTATAAATAATCATAATATTTAAAAGTATTCTTAAATATTAATATTAATGAAAGGGAGGGAAGGATAAATGGACTACACAGAATCACATTTTTTTATAATTCTTATCGTCTACAATATACATATATTTTTTTTTTATTTATTTTTTAATATCCATTAATAGGCGGATAAGGAAAACCAGGTCTAACCTGTTCTCCTTCTGATGTAAAAAGATAAGTTGTAAAGGTTTTTTCTTTTTTTCCCTTATTATCATAATAATAACCCTGTTCAAAAATTTTTCTTTTAAATCTCATAACTTTATAAACGTGTTTAGAGCATTCATCTTTTCGTAAACATCTTCTGAGGGAAGGACAATTATTAAGATCCTCTAAACATTCACTAAATAATATTTCCTTTTTAGTTTTTCCTCTGAAACTTTTCACTATTCCTAATACGTCATCGCATAATTTATTCTGAATTGAGTAAGACATTATACACTTATTCACTTATACTAATATTAATATAATTAATCTCTAAGTAGTTATAAAAACGATTTAATATAATATAATATAATATAATATGATTAAATATCTATTTAGAGAATAATTATTATCTATTACTATAATACAATGAAGACAAAAATAACAATTGAAACTGAAGCGAAAGAAATTAATAGACATTATTTATTAGTTGAATGTCCTATGTGTAAAAAAAGTAATCATTCTAAATTTAATAAAATACATCAACACGGAAGCAATAATAATTTAGATAATCGGATAGAACATAGAGGGGGACACTGTGTAAACTATAACACACATTTTATTATACATATTACAGACAATACAAAAAGATCATAATTTTTTTTTAGATTTATTTTCATAATTCTCCCATATCTTAATCATTTTTACAGCAATTTTTTTATTTTTAAATTTTCTAATTAACTTATTATTAGAAACTTTGTAAACACCGACTTTATCATTTATTTTTTTTATCTTGTAAGGCATATATATTATAGTAGATATATTTTAATCATAATTTTTTCTAGCCATATTATTCTAAGCATTCAATATATTATCTATAGATATATTAAATGGTTCAAATGTTTTTCAGAGCAAAAAGAAGATTAAAACAAGAATGGAAAGGATTAAAATATATTTTTAGTAGCGATGAAGGAAAGAAAATAATTAAAACAACGTATATTATGGTTGAATCTATAAAGGTTATATATAATCCTTGGTATTTATTCGATATAATTTTTAGACATAAACTAATAAAAAATTTGTAAAATGACTAAGGGATTTAATTATGCAACAGTTTTTTAATTATGGTACATATGATTACTAAAAATATA
>TARA_R110001583_G_scaffold7472_14_pt1 | contig 12492 bp, 5 predicted proteins | sample TARA_R110001583 | Tara Oceans TARA_R110001583 (sample SAMEA4398432) | marine metagenome | biome: Polar Biome; feature: [MES] marine water layer (ENVO:01000295) within the mesopelagic zone...; material: water (ENVO:00002006), including particulate matter (ENVO:01000060) such as...... | reverse complement strand
CGTGCTATAGGCGACCACGGGCGGTATAAATGGTCCGATAGGAAATTACAAAGAATTATGAAGTGGGAATCGACAAAATATACTGTAATTCCTAATGGAACTGTGCTAGCAAATGGTGATAAAAGTCTCTCGCCTCCCGGCACCTATGTATCCATCGGCACCGGTGATTTGCTCGCCGCAGCAGTTCCCGATTGGAATAAGTTAAAAGATGCATATGCCAAAAGATTTCCTGGAAAAACCCTAAAGTCCCTCTCAAGTTACCGTTCCTATCAAGGCCAAGTCGCCCAACGCCTCCTACGCCATGGCGCGGATGATAAATATAAAGCAGACCAGAAGCCCTGTACTGGCCAGGGTGGCCACGACGGCCGGTCTACACATAAATGCACCCCCGCCGCAACACCCGGTACATCCAACCATGGATTTGGTGCCTCAGTGGATATTGATAAGGCCGGCTCCGGCTGGACGAATACCCAGTACCCACAGGTCGCACAGACCGCGCAGCAGAGAATAGATACTGCTAGTGAACAATTCAAGTGGATAAATATGTACTCCATTAATTTTAATTTTAAAATGACCGTCAGTATGGAAAACTGGCATATAGATTGGGTCCCGCTTTCAGATCAACTAATAGCTGTACAAGGCAAAAAACCCAAGTTGGCAGCAAACCCATGGGCAAATATGATCACAGCAGCAGAAAAAAAGAAAGTTCCCTTGGCAAAAGCCTAGGCCAAAACATAAATTTCTCACCCACTATCCAAACCCCCCAAGAAAGATAAATTATGACGAAAAAGCACATATTTGATACAGAAGGATTTTCTGCTGAGCGTAAGAAGGAAGCTGAAAACCTTAAGAAAACTTTATTAGATCAAGCTGCAGGCCAAGAATCTCCAATAGGAGGGTTCGCCGCAGAGATCGAAGAGAGCATGAAGGCCGTCTTAGTACCGCCTGGCGCCGGTATTATGGGTACAACCCCAATGGCCCCAACAATAAACTTCCAAGCAGCACCAAATGATTTACAATTAGGCCCGGACGGCAACTCGGCAATTGTGTTCGGCACAGACCGCCCAGCCACACAAGCTAGCGGCTGGGGTGCTAAAGGTTCTAACCGGTGTAATGCCATTGATATCGTCGTTGGAAGAATGTCCTCAGCACGCGGAGGATCTGGGCCGATAGAAGGAACTTCTGTCAGCCCATCATTTGTCAGTGACGCCGCTAGAATTTATATAAGTCAGCAAACAGACGTTGATTTTAACTTTGGTCTCTGTGGAGGCGCCCTTAAAACATTTGGATTAATCCAAGGAAAGTCCGCCATCGGGATTAAAGCCGATGCAGTACGTATGATTGGACGCCTAGGAATAAAATTAGTCACTGGCCGCTCGTTTGAATTTGAAGCCGGCCCCCAGGGCGAGACGGACTCCACCGGCGGTACCATTTCATCACCTGCTCCTCCCATCGAGCTTATTGCAGGAAATAACGATGGCACTCAAGAATTTTTACCTACAAAGTGGCTCCCTCAAATGAGTGTTAACAATCTCCAAGGTGTTGCTAAAGGAGAAAACGTTAGGGATGGATTTAGAGATCTCTCTAGGATCCTCGATCAGTTTCTTGGTGTAGCTTATAACCAATCACTAATACAATTAGCCTTTAACAGCGTTATAGGAATTAACCCGTTAGCGCCACATTATGGTGCAATCGCCGGCTTGACCGGCGCTCAAGCTCTGGCGTTTATTCAAAATTCTTTATGGCATATTAGAATTAATAAAATAATTTGGGAACTTAATTACACTTACCCCTTTGGATTTAAATATCTTACAAGTAGAAACGTGTACTCTACATAGGAACATAAAATGGCAGATAAACAATCAGATATTTTAAAATTTCAAGATAAAAATAATGATGGGACTCATGATGAGTGCCCAGAAGTTGATTTTAAAGAAGTTAAAGAATGTCCTACGTGTAAACCCGATCCTAATGCTTTTGTAGAAAACTGGAAGAAGAAAATAAATGGAGACGCGTGGTTCAACGAGAAATACTGTACTTTTCAAACAACTATTATTGCTGCAGAAAAATCTTTACTTCCTGAAGGTCTGGGAGAAGAATATTCCGAAAACGATCTTGAAGAATTAGCAGATATCCAAACTGAAGAATTATTTAAAAAGTATGAAGTCGAAGCCACAATCGCCCTCCTTGAAGAATTTGATAAGTTAAACACTGAAACAACCCGTGAAACGATCCGAGCAGCTTTAGAGCATAGTAAATATGATCTTAGCCCACGCAATCACTCTCATGTAAAATTACTATATACCGTTCCGTTTGCAGTTATGGAGCCGATAGATTTGGCGCCACCGGACGCTGAGGATAATGAGCCAGTAGATTCTGGTGGAGTCACAGTTAGATATGTTGCTACTGAAATAGCTCCGATGCTCAATAGATTCCGGAAAGCCATGCATCTTTATTCTAGGTACTATCGGGTTTACCAAGCAATGCAACACGGGTCGCTTATATTCGAGGGCCCACTTAGAGCAGGAAAAGTATTTACTCCAAAACAATTTGATAAATATGGCGATGGCCTCTTTGGGCGAAATAGTATTATGTATGAAATGTTATTGGATTTAGATAGTTGGCTTAACGGTAAACAGATGAATATAGTTGGCTTTGGTGGAACCAAAAAGGCCGCCCGCGGCGTTACTGAATTAGAATTTACATTTACCGCTGAGTATAAGCTTGACAAATTAACGGTTTGGACTGCTGGATGTAGCGACCCAATAAACTATTCCGCAAAAAATAGTCTAAAGAACTTAACCAAGCGCCCCTCTTGGAAAGATGCAACAGGTTGTGCCTATTTTTCTAGATTAAAAGAAACAGATCAAGATTTGCGCGCCAGAGTAGCCATACCTTGGCAGCAGTTCATTCAAAAACACACGTGGCCAAAGCTTATCGACGCCATTGATTACGGAAAACCGTCCCCCTCCGCTGGTAAGAAGAAAGGCCCAGATACAGCACTTGGCTGTGTGGCGGAATCCTTAAAAGGCGAAATGAAAGAATTAGGCCAAGATATAATGGATGATGTCTTCAGTATCGGTGATTCGATCGCAGCGGCCTTCAACGAAAATATGTGTAAGGTTAATCGAGATGAAGCTTTAGATGAGACTATTAAATTAGGTTTAGTTTGGGATCCTGAAACTAAAACACATCGAAATGTCGGCGCCATGGCCAAAGAAATGGCATTTAAACAATTATATAAAGATGAACAAGTCTTTACACGACTCTGTGCCCAGATGCTCGAAGGAAAATTAAATGCGTCGAGTGCTATGCAACAGATTATGCCGTCTTCCCCTGCTGCAAAAACAGATGCTATGTGGAGACCCCTAGAAACTATTAAAAACTGCGGAATGTTTGATTTACTCCTATCTGCGGTTAAATGTTTGTTCAAAGGCTTTAGTCTTCAAGAAGCACTTAGATCTATGATCAACTCAGCTTTAAAGAATATGGATATAGAAAACTTTGGTAAATTCTTTATAGGACTCCCCCCCGATAAACAAGCAGAGGTGGTTGAAAAAGTAAAAATCGCGTTAGCTAATCCTCCGGCCCGCACCGGAAAAATTATAGACGGTAAAGCCGTCGATGCTTTCTCTAAGAGTTCAAAAGAAGCTTGGAAAAAAGGGCGCGAAGAGAACGTCAACAAGTTCAAAGATAAGGTTAGCGATAAGGCGCCATGGCTTACAGGAGGGTCCAGCAGCAACGCCAAGCTCACCCCTCCTTGGGAGGACAAGCAAGTAATAGAAGCTGAACGAGAGAGAAAAGGCTTGACTCCTGAGAAACAAGTAAGAACGTTGCCGGAATTAGCGACAGAAGCGCTTGAACAACTCGAAGGTTCGGTTCCTGGAGAAAGCGATGCTAAAGGGTCATCACAAAAATCTACAGGTACCTCCGATGACTCCCCCTTTAAAATAAACGATATCAACGCCCTCACCATGGCGCCTGAAATAATAATTCAAGCATATATAACCGCCCTATTAGAAGTTTATCAAGAAGATTATTTAGAATTAATAGATTATCTGAATAATTTACCGGGCGCCCCAATCGTAGCCAGTATAATCGCGATGATTGAATGCCCCCACCCACCATTATTTAAACCAAGTATGATGGACTTCATTAAAAGTATAGAACTACCTTTCTGTCGAGATATCAACGATATTACATTACCTGGTATGAACAATCCTTTTGAGTGGTTTCCGGATCTATGGGATCTAGTAAAATTACTATTTGAGATTGCTAAGATGGTTATTATGCAAGTTATTCTTGCCATTATAATGAAGCTTATAATTAAATTATGTCAATTGATTGGTGATGCTATCTGTAAAGCACTGGAACTCGTTGGTACCGCAGCCGTTGCCTTAGCCACCGGCGCCAATGTAATGGACGCTATAAAAGACGCGTTATGCGGCGACGATGCGGACACAAAGAAAGTGGAAGATACTGCTAATGAAATATTTGAAAAACTTGGTGTCGGCGGTGCAGCCCTGGCAAACCCTGATGCAGTCACAGGATTTTTAGGTGATTTATCTTCGGCGATTACTCCGCGTGAGTTAAACGAGGCCTTATCTGGCCAAGCCGGCGAAGCATTTTTAGAAGTCGCAGACAGCTTAGTAGAATATGAATATCCTGAATTTAGAGATGGGTTCTCCAACAAATCGGATCTTGCTGACTTTTTTGCATCGATGGGTAATTTATTCCCTGCTGATGTTAGAAACGCTATGCAAGATATGCTTAATACAACCCCGGCCGCCAACGATGTTCCCGCAAATCCTTCTTTGTGTGCTTCTCCCCAAGCAATAGACGACTTTAAAGAATTGAGATGCGAGCTTTTATCAAATCGTGCCACAGCCGCTCAATGCCGCGATATGTTCGATAACATTCAAGCAGAAAATCTGGAAGATTTAGGAGACTTAGGAGATATCCTACAAAAAGGATTTCCTAAAATGTTAGAAGACGCGCTCCCACCTTTAATCTCCACTCCTGGTTGTGATGACGGCCTTATTCCTTTCGAGTCAGAGGACTCTATAAAAGTCACCAGTACCGTTATTTCAGATAGTCTCAAAGGACTTAAAATATCATATGCAAAAGATATGATCGGCCAAGGTGGATTCCTTACTGGCGATGCATCTTGGGGTATGGTTAATATGATCTTGTCCGATACTAGTGGTATTCCTCTTTCTAAACACCAGCAAAATGCTTATAGAGATTTTAGAGTAGTTGACTTTGCTCAGGCAATCGGCGCCCCTTCGACCTTTCCTGAATTCATGGATATGTTGATTGGCTCAAGACCGCCGCCGACGGCTATCCAATCCGGAATGTATCCCTCATATGTAGCGGAATGGTTACAACAAGAAATGGCTGCATCTAGCGACAGTATGAATTTTGTGTCTAATAATGAGTACAAGGAATCTTCTGTCTTCTATCGTTCTTTTGAACAGCTCGGTTTCGATGCTGGCTTTGGGCTTTTTAGCACTGTGGGATCCCGGGTCAATTTGCTTAAAATGCCCGATTATGGATATAATGTAGTATATGGCGTGGACTTAGATGCTAGCAAACTTAAAATTACAAGACTCGGTCGCAAGGATGATCCGGAGGTAACTTTATCTTTCTACAATGGCCGAAAAGGTCGTGTCCAGCGCGGCTCGCCATGGGACTGGGGTTATAAGCTGAACTTATATTTATCTGAGATGAGAGACGAAGATGGTAGTCCATATAATGTCTTTGCTGATACCGCTAGAATAAGTATTGTTAACCAAATTAATGCAGCCGCAATATTCGGTGGAGTCTCTGTATCCAGAGATCGCAAATATGAATTTGTTTCTGTTGATGACACATTAGATAAATATGATACCTTAGAATACCCTAATTTTCACAAAGCGTTTGAGATAAAACAACCATATATACCGCAAGTTATATTATTAAATGAAATGATCAATGTGGCCAACCCAGGCTCCAACACCCTGACTCTCGCCAATGTTAAGGAATTTTATGACGCAACTATGAATAGTTTTATGTCTTCTATAATTAATGAAGTAGTTAATAATACCAACGCGTGGGAATACGGCGCGCAATATGATGATCTTACAGAAGAAGATATAGAATATGTAGTTAAACCAGGCCAATCTGATTCACCAGGTGGTACACTATATTCGGATGCTACCGTTGATGGTGAACCTCTTGATAGCGATATGAGTATTTTAGGGTACAGCAGAATGCAATATGAGGAAGAAGAAAAGAATTCCGGCCGACCAAACAGGGTCGTTTATTTAAGTCCGATGGATCATGGTGGTTCGTTTATGATGCCGGCCCTCTATATAAAACCTATAGCGAATAAAGGTTGGCTCGGCCTTGTTAATATGATGTTCCCTGAACTTAATGGTTGCAAACCATTCCGAACTGATTTGGTTGACTTTGCTGATATTTCAGAAGAAGTACAAGATTCATATGGTTCCATTCCGGAAGATGAACGATTAGAGTTCGGAGATTGTGCACAGGAGGTACCTTATAATAGGATCCTAATGCGGCCCAGTAAAGCTGGAATCCAAGGAGTGATCACTGCTGCTTGCCGCATATATGCCAGCGCCCACTTTATTAAGTCAATGGCAACGTTCACTACATTCGCACCAAAGTTTCCGGAAACATATAGTTCCTTATATGCGACATATGTTATTGAAAATATGGAAGAAGCGTTTAAAGACGCCCAGAATGACCGCCGCGAACGATGGAATTCTTTTAAAGACTATGAATTTTGGTATGCATTTTTAGAACAAGCAGTCCAAACTTACGGCCGCCGCGTCGAAATGGGAGAAATTACTGCGCCAGCTACCGCATTACGCGCAATGAGAAAAATCAATGATATGCAAGAGGGATTTTACACTAGAAGTCGGAATGAACTCTGGAAAGATATTTTCTCGAATGACGAGCGTCTTACCCAGACTTATAAAAATTATAAAATGAAGTACAATCTTATGGCGATCCAGCGTACTGAAGAATATGCTAAAATCGTATTAAAAGAAATCGTTCTGACTGAACTTAATAAAATGGGAGAGATTTTTACATCCAACTTTAAATTGGCGAATATAACACCGAAATATAATGATATAGAAGGTTACTCCCTAATGAACTTCACCGCCGGCGGCGAGGCCCTAACGATTAGTACAGAAATAATACCCACAACAGCCGCTCTCCCCACTGAGGGAACCGCTCTTTACACTGATGGTGGTGAATTAAGCACACAGCCGGCCGGCGAAGATTATGTAGGTTACTATCATATTCAAGAAGACGAGAATGGTAATAAAATGTATATGGAAGGGGAATACCATTCTTCGAACCTACATGGTGAATTAACAGTATATGCTAATCAAATGATAATCCCAGTTGGAGATGTTGCCGATTATGGAAACCTGAGCAAATCTCCTGCAGCAAACAAGCCTATGCAGATAGAAAAGTATATTAAAATTAATGGAAATAAACACAGCATAGAATCAGCATATGACATAATATCAGCCCAGCCAGGCGGCCTCTCCTTATACGAGGTTTATCCCGGAACTATGAAGAAGGTCATGGAAGAAGATAGTGAAGGCAACGAAATGGTAGTAGGGATCTCTGGAGAAATAGGAGTAAGATATGGGTTGGAATACTCTATCGTTATAAAAGGAACAGCATATAAGATAACATCTGTCGAAGTAGACGCGCTAGATCTTCCATTATCTAAATTTAAAAAATTAGGTGCAGATTCTATGCAATTACACTGCTTGTTAAATTTATTGAAAAGAGATGAAAAGTATCAGTTGATAAACAAATATGTTTTCGCTTTAAACAAATTAACTGCCACCACAGCAATTTACAATGATTACGGATTTTTACCGTCAATAGGAGAATATACTGTTGCTGAAGGCGCCGCTGCATCTTACGTGGCGACCGAAAAGCCAGGAGTCACAGTCAATTTGGCGGACAATGGTGAATTAGAATCCTATACCTTTACAAAAGGCTGGGAATATGGTTCTGACCGAAAACCTAGTTTCTGGACTTGGGGAACGTTAGAGTTTGATGATTGGGATCAGGTAATCCTTAGAAAATCAAAAGCTAAAATTAAACGTATATTCAAAAATTATTATAACGTGCGCAAGACGCGCCCGGGTGACTCTATTGAAAATGATCCTTCAAAGGCGTATGTGGAAAATCTCTTGTCTTCAATGGCAACTCCGCCGGGCCTTGCAAAACTTAATTGGAGACAAATGGGATTACTTCGACCAAATCCTTATAATTCAAAAGGCAAATTATGCAAAAAGTGAATACTTATAATGAGGAGAATAAAGTATGTCATCAATAGGAATAAAACTACCAATAAATTATGATTCATCTGATGGGTTTAGTATGTTAAAAAATTCTACCAACGCGATTAAGCAAAACTTTAAGATGTTAATATTAACTACCCCAGGTGAAAGAATTATGGATCCTCAGTTCGGAGTTGGAATAAAAACGTATTTATTTTTAAATTATACTGAAAATGTTGAACAGAAAATTAGAAGCAAGATAATAAAGCAGGTGGCGATGTATATCCCGATTATAAAAATTATTAACCTAGATTTTTCTTCTGGCGTGGATTATAATTCACTCGGAATAAGAATAGAATACTCTATTCCGGACTTAGGAACAACAGATTTATTAGAATTTACTATTTAATAGTGAGGTTTTTTGATGGCAAATGATAAAAAGAAATTTTTACCAATTAACTATACTCATAGAGAGTTTAGCGGGATCCGCGATGACCTCCTTGAAATGGCGGAAAGGTTCTATCCCGATAGCTTCCAGGATTTTAGCGAAGCTAGCTTTGGTGCTATGATGATAGACGCGGTGGCTTATGTAGGTGATCAACTCTCTCTTTATCTAGATTATAATGTTAACGAATCCTTTCTTGATACGTCATATCAGTATAATAATATTGTACGCCATGGCCGAGTCCTTGGGTATAAAAACCAAGGTCGACCGTCGACTCATGGTACCGTAGCCTTCTACGTACAGATACCCGCTTCCACTACTGGTATGGGCCCCGACCCAGCCTATATTCCTGTGTTACGTCGAGGTACCACACTCACATCTGAGAATGGGTTAGCTTTTGTATTGACTGAAAATATTTCACTTAGTGAACCAGCAAACCAAGTTATAGTTTCACAAATAGATAGTGAAACCGGCGCCCCCACTTTTTATGCGATTAAGGCTTATGGAAATATAGTCTCGGGCCAATTCGGACAAGAACAGATCGCCGTTGGTCCATTTGAACGATTCAAGAATGTCAAAGTATCTGATCCCAATATATCAGAAATAATTTCTGTTTTTGACAGCGAAGGTCATCAATACTTTGAAGTTGATTACCTAGCACAAGATATGATTTTTAAAGAAATTACAAATAATAATTTTAAAAATGATAATGTACCTTCTATCCTAAAACCGGTCCTTGTTTCTAGAAAATTTGTAGTAGAAAGAGACAGGTATAATACCTACATCCAATTTGGTAGTGGCAATTCAGCCGAATCAAATGTTGTGGCTAACCCACAGCAAGTTGCTATGGATATTTATGGTAAATCATATACCACTGATACCACCTTTGACCCTACTCGATTATCTAAAAATAAAAATTTTGGCATATGCCCCGCGAACACTACACTTACTATAACCTACCGCGCCACCAATCCTACTAATTCTAATGTCGCCGTTGCCGGCATAAACAAGGTTAGTAGTATTTTAATGGATTTTGTTGATAGGAGTTCTCTTAGTACAGCAAAAATCCAAGCAGTCATTGATTCTATTGAGGCATCCAATGAACAACCGATAGTAGGGGATGTATCAGACCCAAGCGGAGAAGAACTAAAAAGACGAATCTTCGACACGTTCCCCACCCAGAACCGTGCTGTCACACAATCTGATTACGAAAATGTTGCATATCGTATGCCTCCAAAATATGGCTCGATTAAAAGATGCACAATCTTTAAAGATCAAAATTCAATGAAAAGAAACTTAAATTTATATGTTTTGTCTGAAGACAGCTTTGGAAAATTAACAAAAACCAGTTCTACAATTAAAAATAATTTAAAAACTTGGTTAGAACAGTATAGAATGATTAATGATACGATTGATATTCTAGATCCACTCATAATTAATATAGGAATGGATTTTGTTATCAAACTTGTTCCGGGAGCAAATAGGAATGAAGTCTTAGGCGCCGCGATTGAGGCACTAACTCTTGCTTATTCAGAAGGATTCTTTATTGCTGAAAAACTCTCAATTAGTGAAGCGTACTCAACACTTAATAAAGTTTCAGGAATTTTAGATGTCATTAAGATTAAATTTAATAATAAAACCGGTGGCAACTATTCGACGGTTGGCTTTAACATTAACAAAAATTTATCTCCGGAAGGGGATGCTCTAATAGCCCCTCAAAATGCAATTTTTGAAATTAAATATCCATCGGTTGACATTAAAGGCAAAGTCCGGTAAGAAAATATGATTAGAAAATATACAGCATCAGCAGACACGACTATCGTGAATGCTTTTCAACCAAATCTTGCTTTTAGAGGCACCGGCTCCAACATGGGTATGGCTGATGTTATGGAAGTATTCTCCATATATGGCCGTCAAACCCCCAGTAGTTCAGCCGCACAAGGTTCGCAGGGCTTATCAAGAATGCTTGTTAAATTCCCGACAGCTGGAATTACAGCAGACCGTGCTTCGGGCCTTATCCCCGCTAGTGGTAGTGTGCGTTTCTATCTTCGTCTGTATAACGCCGCAAACTCCAGGACAGTACCCAGAGATTACAAATTAGTCGTACACCCGGTATCTCAATCCTGGCAAGAAGGTGTGGGTTTAGATTTAAACGGATATGTTGACTATACAAAAGGCAATACAGGCACCAATTGGTTAGCAAGAAATGGCACCGATGTACCTGCAATAACTAAATATGTATTTGCATCTTCTACACCGTCCGACTATGGAGCAGGTGCTGGCGCCAACTATATTATTACTCACAACGAAAGTTCAGTATTTAATTTATGGTTTGATGACGGCGCCGGTGATTCAGCGCCCGCGGCTGCCGGCACAGAAGTAGAGATCGATATTACTGGCTTAGGTAGCACCGCTGCAATTGCGGGCAAGTTTCGAACCACTGTTAATGACCTCAGTAACTTCTCTGCTAATATTATAGGCTCGACTGTCTTTGTGACAAGTAGCCTTTCGGGCGCTATGACTGACACAAGTGTAAAGGGTACTATAAGCGGCCTGACCGTGACTGTCCCCCAACCAGGCGCCACAGAAACTAAGTGGCAGTCCGCAGGTGGTAGCTATCTTACAGGAGGCAGTGATCCTTTCTTTGAACAAACATTTGAGACCGGATTAGAAGATTTAGAAATTGATGTTACTTCTTTGGTAGAAAAATGGGTCGCCGGAACTTACAACAATTATGGCATTGGTATAAAGTTGTCATCTAGTTATGAAGCATATTACTCTTCGTCCACGGGCGAGAACTATGGCTCTCTTATTAATAATACCGAAGGCGCCACGACGTCATATTACACTAAAAGATTTTTCGCACGTGGTTCACAGTACTGGTTTAAACGCCCTAGAGTAGAAGCTCGTTGGGATTCCACTTTCCGAGATCAACGCGACGATTTCTATTTTAGTTCATCCGTAGCTCCCTCCGCTGATAACCTTAACACCATTTATTTATACAATTATGTGCGAGGAAAATTAGTCAACATACCTAGGATTGGTACCGGCACCCCATATGTGAGTTTATATTCTGGCTCTTGGAATAACACAGGGCCCTCTGGTTCCAAATTAACCTTGTATAACGGGGATAAGAATTTAACTGGGGCGTGGGTCTCTACCGGCGTATACTCTTGTAACGTTGGAATTAACTCTTCTTCTATCAAACAATTATTTGATGTGTGGCATGATGGTACCACGGAGTATTTTACTGGCTCGATATCTCCTATGGACCAATCTTCCCAGATGACAAGAAAGAAACCAACTTATTACATTAATATTACTAACTTACATAATCAATATCGAAGTGATGAAGAAGCGAGATTTTATCTCTATGTTAGAAACAAAAACTGGAGTCCCACAATTTATACCGTAGCAACCAATACAGCTGAAAATACCGCGATACAGAGTGCCTCATACCGAGTCTATCGAACTATGGATGGTTATCCGGCTATTCCTTATGATACTGGTTCCAATTTAGCAACTGGCCTCTCGTATGATATTTCTGGCAACTATTTTGATTTAAATATGGACTTGTTAGAACCTGGATATGAATATGCTTTAAAATTCGCATTTTATGATAGTGAATTATCCTCGTGGGGAGAACAAGACGATACCTTTAGGTTCCGAGTAGAAAATTATGAGTATTAAAAAATTATTTGATTCGGTTGATAAAAATTTACAATTCCAAGA
>TARA_R110001583_G_scaffold13591_2_pt1 | contig 12492 bp, 9 predicted proteins | sample TARA_R110001583 | Tara Oceans TARA_R110001583 (sample SAMEA4398432) | marine metagenome | biome: Polar Biome; feature: [MES] marine water layer (ENVO:01000295) within the mesopelagic zone...; material: water (ENVO:00002006), including particulate matter (ENVO:01000060) such as...... | reverse complement strand
GCCAAAAACAAACAAAATGGGTCATATTAAAGGAAAAATGCTTTAGCGTCTTGCTTGTCATCGGGCAATCCCTCACACGGGGGAAAGGGGCGGCGATGATGTGCATTCTGGGCGATGTTATCGGCAGCATTGTGCTTATGGGCCTGTCCTTTGCCGGTGTTGGTGCCATCCTTGCCGCTTCGGCCCTTCTGTTTCAGGTCGTGAAATGGGGTGGTGTGCTTTATCTTGCCTGGCTGGGATACCGGCAAATCGCCGAGGCCCGCCAAACCCCGACAGCAGACGCAGACACAAACACCCCCATGCCGGGCCAAAGCCATTTCGCCTGGCGCAGTTTTTGGGCCGGGACCATAACCGCCATTCTAAACCCCAAAGCCATCATCTTTTACATGGCATTCCTGGCGCAGTTCATTCATCCCCAGGCCGATTTAACCGCACAGCTGGCTATTCTAACCCTGACATCCAGCATGGTCGTCCTTGTTCTTTTAACCGGCTATGCGCTGGTTGCCGCCCGCGCCCGCCAGCTGTTTCAAAGCCCACGTGCCAAAAAGCGTATGGGATATACCAGCGGCACCTTTATGATTGGCGGAAGCGTTTTAATGGCAACAACCCGCTAATCTTTACCTGCATCAAGGGCAACACCTTCAAACCCGGCACGGGTGATCTGGAAATAACGGCACAATTCGTCCTTTTCGCGGGCCGAGGCATAGTGCCACCGGTCATCGGCCTGCGACATGCCCCAACACCGCATCACGCCAAACGATGCAGCGTTTTCAAGCTGCGCCCCCGCCTCGATCACATCAACGTCCAGCATGTCAAACGCGGCGGCAAGCACAACCGGGCCAACTTCGCGCAAATATCCTTTGCCATGCGCATCCATCCCCAACCAATACCCGGCCCCGCCTTTTTTAGGGTCAACCGCATCGCGAAAAATGCTCACACAACCAATAACAGCACCTGTCGCCCGTTCCTCGATGGCCAAAGGCAACATGTTGCCGTTCTTTGCCGCTTCGCGCTCGCGTAAAATACGCACGCGCGCCTTTTCCACGGTAAAGGGCAGCGACCACGACGCCAGCCAGCGCGAAATTTCCGGCATCATCAGTGCCGAAATCACCTCCGCATCCTCCACCTGCACACAACGCAGTTTCAACCGGGATGTTTCAAGGGTGCAATCACAAAGATCTGGCATGGTCGTCTTCCAATTTGGCCGCAACAGGCATTAAGATCGAACAGGGAGTGACACCAAACGCCCCTCTTCAAAACTCAAGAAAAAACTGATTAATCTTAACTCCCATTCCCAAACTTTTCCCCTCAAGTGAGAAGACATCACGCTTTGATTCCATGATACTATCAGTATATAGTTACTGTCTTTATGTTTTCGAGCACCATACGAAGGGGAGCTCCACCAAACGCTAAGCGACATGACAGTGCAAAACTCTTCTTTCAAAAACCCTTAAACATTGGAAATTAAAACTATCATGACCACCTTGGAAAATACAAAAAAATTCATAGTCGATGAAGTGAATAAAAACTGGGAATCTTCTGAAAAGGCAATGCTATTGAGCGACCTTGGCGTCAAGATAAAAAGAAATATCACAGACGCAGAAAAAATAATAACAACATCCTTAACTGATTTTATTCGGCAAAACCCTGTTGTTAAGACTGTCACTTACCCAGGAATCCCGGCAAAAATTGGAGCGATCCCACTTAATTGCAGCATCCCGGTCGATGTTACGGATATCTTCAACAAGAAAGGAAAAAACATTACCCCAAGCTATAGCTACAGATTCCCAACGGAACTATGGGAATCATTTCACAAACCAATAGAGCAAAAAAGATTCGTACTATTCTATTCAGACGGAACTATTTCAATAACCAACGGAGATCAACCACCAGAAGGAGAATCAGTAGAGATAAGAGACGACGACATCGCTAAACCAGAAAAAAGCACCCCAACTCATGAGAAAGCGAAACAAACATCGCAAGCAATTGCACGATGGGCCTCTAAAAATAATATTAACATTGAAAAAATAATAGAAAACAAAAACAAAAAAAATCACCAACCATCAACCGCCTTATCCCATTTAACTTTAGCCTTTAAAGACTTGGAGAAACAGGATTTATCCCGGATATCAATACCGTTAGATATAATATTGAAGCTAGCATCAAAGCAGTGAGCAAAAACAGTGAGCAAAAAACACTATATTGTTTTTATTGGAGCACAGGCTGCGCTCTCGGAGGAACTTCGATCGCTTGAAAAAAGATTTGTTAACACAGTAGTCATTGCTCCGGCTCGGAAAAAAAAAGTTCCTGAAATATGTAAAAATACAATTGACACAGCCCAATCAGAGCTTTTTCAGCAGCTAAAATCTCTCCCATCAAATGCAGAAGTCGCGAGACTTACAGTTTGGACTTATGAACCAACTTCTCTTGCGGAACTTGAAGATATTTGGCAGGGATTCGGAAAATCAGCATGGGTTCAAAAAATACCTCAATCCCTAAAAGATAAAGTTTCCCAAACAACTAATTACATACAAAATGAAATCAAAAAAATCCTTCCATCAATTCATCACATTTCCAAAGCTATATACTCGAACCGGGCCCGCACCCCTCTATCCCTTCCGCTTGAAAATTTTAACTCCAAAATCACCAACGAATTAAGCTCATTCTGGTACAATAAACTCGACGAAGAAGAAATAAAATACACTATTAAGGACCTTACTAACCGCCTCAGCCAAACAAAGAACTTGACAAAAGGAGGTTTCATTGACGAACGATCATTAATATTCTCTCCCTGCAAAAATGGGGAATTACATGGACTACCTCATCCAACAGGAAACACATGTTCTGCATTTATAAATGGTAGATTCAGATTTGGGGCCGCCATCTTTCCAGGGTTTCACTACGATGTAACATCGAAAACAGGAAACCTTAAAATAATCTTAAAGCGCTCAGACGGCGAGATTAGAGATATGGCTCCAGAGAAGAGAAAAAATATTAATATCTTTCCAAATGATCATCTTCTTCCAGAGAAATAGAAATCGGGATACGATGTATCGTATCCCGTTCCTAAATCTCATAAAGGCAGTAGCCTTTGTACTCTTCCAAATCTAATACCACGGAGTAGACTTAAGTCAGTCTCTCGCCGAGTGCGGCTTTCCAACTTTCAATGCATATAGCTGGCGCGACACTTATGTGGTCCCCTGTATAGCTCGCCGGATTCAGAAACAACGGCTACAAGCTTTCCACCGGACTAGGTCTCGTAATGTAAACAGGGTTCAGGCAAATTTGTCAACATTAAATTCAAAATGCAACACACATAGCTCCTGAACCACAGATAAACGACAGCCTATTTATCTACCCGATCACGCATCCAGATGCCCAACGATTTCCTCGCACATCTTTTTGGCATCGCCAAACAGCATCATGGTGTTGTCCTTAAAGAACAGTTCGTTCTGGATACCGGCATAACCTGCCGACATGCCACGTTTAATGAACAGCACCGTTTTTGCCTTTTCCACGTCCAATATCGGCATGCCGAAAATGGGCGATGACGGGTCGGTTTTGGCAGCCGGATTGGTAATGTCGTTTGCACCAATCACGAAGGCCACATCGGCGGTGCCAAAATCGCGGTTGATTTCGTCCATTTCAACAACGTCATCGTAAGGCACACCGGCCTCGGCCAGCAGAACGTTCATGTGGCCTGGCATCCGCCCGGCAACCGGGTGAATGGCATAACGCACGCTAACACCTTCGGCCTTAAGAAGGTCACCCATTTCACGCAGCGCATGCTGGGCCTGCGCCACCGCCATGCCATAACCCGGCACGATGATCACGCTGGAGGCGTTTTTCATGATGAAAGACGCATCATCAGACGAGCCTGATTTCACCGGCCGGTCGGCATCACCACCCGCAACTGCGGCACCGCCTGCTTCAACCCCGAAACCACCGAGAATAACGTTAAAGATCGAGCGGTTCATGCCCTTGCACATGATGTAGGACAGGATCGCACCCGATGCGCCGACCAGCGCGCCGGTAATGATCAGCGCGTTGTTTTGCAGGGTAAAACCAATGCCGCACGCCGCCCAGCCCGAATAGGAATTGAGCATGGAAACCACCACCGGCATATCGGCCCCGCCAATGGGAATGATCAGCGTGATCCCCAGTACCAGCGCCAGAATGACCGCCAGCCAAAAGGCCGTATGGCTTTCGGTGGTCACAAAGATAATACCGACAACGACAATAGCGATGGCAATGGCAAGATTGAGCAAATGCTGGCCTGAAAACTGCACCGGGGTGCCCGAGACAAGGCCTTGCAACTTGCCAAAAGCCACCAGCGACCCGGTAAAGGTGATGGCCCCAATGGCAACACCCAGGCCCATTTCGATCAGGCTGGCGGGGTGAATTTCCCCAACCGTGCCAATGCCATAAGCACCTGGCGAATAAAGAGCTGCCCCGGCAACAAACACCGCCGCCAACCCCACCAGCGAGTGAAAGGCGGCCACAAGCTGCGGCAGGGCCGTCATTTTGATTTTAAGGGCGATAATGGTGCCAATCGACCCGCCAATCAGAATGCCGACAATGATGGTGGTGTAAGATAAAACCTCTGGCGAGGCCAGAGTGGTGAAGATCGCAATCGCCATGCCGACCATGCCCAGCATATTGCCGGTACGGGCGGAATCAGGCGATGACAGGCCGCGCAAGGACAGAATGAAGCAGACCGAGGCGACCAGATACAGGAAAGCCGACAGGTTTTCCGACATGATGTTTCCCCTTCCCTACTTCTTTTTCTTGAACATCTGCAACATACGTTGCGCGACAATGAAACCGCCAAAGATATTGATCGATGCCAATACCACAGCAACAAACCCCATAACCTTGGAGATGTTCATATCCACCGGGCCGGACGCCAGAAGCGCACCGACAATAATCACCGATGAAATGGCATTGGTCACCGCCATTAGCGGCGAATGCAGGGCGGGTGTTACTTTCCACACCACGTAATAGCCCACAAAGCAGGCCATCACAAAAACCGTCAGCCCCATCACAGTTGGGCTGACACCGCCTGATGATGCCACATGGGCAGCCCCGCTTGCCATGTCATGTGCCCCCGCTGCGACCTGATCGGCCAGCCTGGCGGCTTTTTCGGCCAGGCCAAGGGCGGCATCACGCATGTCGTTGGCAGACTGGGTGATAGATTGATCAGTCATTGGAAGCCTCCCCCGACGGTTCTTCACCACCAAATTTCGGATGAACGATCTTGCCGTCATGGGTCAGCATGGTATCGGCAATAATCTGGTCTTCGCGGTTAAATGCCAGTTCCTTCTTGTCGCGATCCACCATCAGGGTCACAAAATTCAACAGGTTTTTGGCATACATCGCGGTGGCATCGGTCGGAACCGAGCTTACGATATTGGACGGGCCAATAATTTTAACCCCGTTTGCCGTGATCGTGGTTTCGCCCGGCTTCACCCCGGCAACATTGCCGCCACGTTCAGCCGCCAGATCAATAATGATCGAGCCGTCCTTCATGCCCGCAACCATGTCGGCTGTGACAATTTCCGGGGCCGGACGACCAGGAATAAGGGCGGTTGTAATGACGATATCGGTTTTCGCCAGAACTTCCTTGAGCTTGGCCGCCTGCTTTTTCTTATAGTCATCCGACATTTCACGGGCATAGCCACCGGCGGTTTCGGCGGTTTCAGCTTCGTCATCCTCCACCTCGATAAAGGTACCACCCAAAGACTGGACCTGTTCCTTTACCGCCGGGCGCACATCAAATGCCGACACAACGGCCCCCATGCGCTTGGCCGTGGCAATGGCCTGCAAACCGGCCACACCCGCACCAACAATAACCACGCGGGTCGGGGCAAGAGTGCCCGCCGCCGTCATCATCATTGGAAAAATACGGCCAAATTCATAGGCTGCGTCAATCACGGCACGGTAACCGGCCAGGTTTGACTGCGAGGATAAAACATCCATCGACTGGGCACGTGAAATGCGCGGCACCAGCTCCATGGCAAAGCTGGTCACGCCAGAAGCTGCCATTTTACCAATCAGTTCGGCACGGTCATAAGGCTCGATCAGCCCGATAACAGCGGCCCCTTTTTTATAGGTTGCAAGCTCGTCGGTTTTGCCTTCCACCATCGGTGGGCGAACCTTTAGCACGATGTCGGCATCGGCAACGGCGGCCTTTGCCGTTTTGGCAATGGTTGCACCGGCGTCGGTGTAACGACCATCGGCAATCGACGCATTTTCGCCTGCACCGGTTTCGATCACCACCTCAAACCCCAATCCCGTAAATTTCTTAACGGTATCAGGGGTGATGGCAACGCGTTTTTCACCGGGCCATATTTCCCTTGGAACGGCCAGCTTCATCGCGTCGTACCTCCTTCCCTATTTGAACAATCCTGTCTGATATATCGGTCATTCTTTTATTGTAGCGCCCCTGTTTGCGAGGCGTTGGTATTATTTTGTTAAACCCTTGTCCGACCAGCCGGTCGTGTCGTCATTAATGGCGTCGCAACCCTGGCTGCAAAATCCCGTCGGGTGTTCCCGCAAAACAGCCAACCCCCGTTTGGGACGAAAAAAGGCGGTTCTTCTGAAATAACAGAAGAAACCGCCCGCTTTCCCACCACGCGTTCCAAGGCCGCAAAGCCTTGGTGACAATTCGGGTCCCACCCGCCAATGATGCTCAGGACAAACATTCACCAGCGCCCCGCTTTGTCTGCGTTGATTGAAAGATGCGATTTTCTTCTCAAGACCTCAACAGCAAACACACATAAAAATCATGCTTAACCTGTTTTTAGTTTACAACTGACGCACAGCAACATAGGCGGATTTCCACACACATCTTTATCTCTATGGAACAGGTGTCATTCCCATCAACGCAAAATCAAACCCCTGATTTTACTTGATATTTTTACTTTTACACCCGCGAAAAAAGACAATTAATCCGACGCTACACACCCGGAGATTTTCATTAAAACCCGCATAAAGCAAGCCAGCATTGGGCTAAGATTAATTGTTTCAAATGCCGGGCAATTCGTTTTTTTTGCCGTCTGGTTCTAAAATTTGCCCCGTTGCCAAAGCCAAATCAGCATTTCGCGGGAATAATTCATACCATCCGAGTCATTTTCTTTACGAGTCATCCATCAAGCCTAAAGCATCGAACAAGAACGACAGAAGCCGGACAGCAATATGCGATCCGGCTTCTGTCTAAAATACAGGTATCAGGATATGGACCTGATCAGGGTCATTTACATTACGGCAGGCAGCCTGAAAACTATTCCGGCCGGTCCAACCCCACTTGTTGCAGGGCCGTTTCCTGATTGCGGGCCAGCTCGGCTTCGTCAAAACCCTCAACCAGATCATGAAAAATGCGATACCAGTTAACCTTGGCATCCAGCCTTAAAAACACCGATCCCAACCCGACAGCCGCGCGGTCCACCAGCACAAATTCGCGGGGCGGCTTTACCCCGCCCAATCGGCGCAGTTCGCTATGAACCTTGCCCGCCACCTCGGCCCCATAGGCGACCGAATTGCTTTCTTCCATTTTGCGTTCGCGGTCATCTAGCAACGGGCCATAAACAAACCCGGCCCATATGTTCAACACATCGATCATCTCGTTTGACAGATTGGTAAAGCCCCAGCTTTCATAGGCCGCCACCGCCTTGTCGCGGTCGCCGTCGCGCATCGCCTGATAAAGCGAAATCACCGCCCCGACAAATGTGGGCTGAAAGACCCGAATACAGCCAAAATCCAGCAAATTGACACTAAGATCATCACTCAGGGAATAATTACCCAAATGCGGGTCGCCATGAATGACGCCATATTTGTAAAACGGCACATACCAGGCGCGAAACATGTTTAAGGCCACCTGGTTGCGCTCGGACTCGGACGGGTTACGGTCCACAAATGCCTGCAATTTACCGCCCTGAAGCCAGGTCATGGTCAAAAGGCGCCGGGTGGTCAGATCATTCACCGGTTCGGGCACATGCACGTTGGCTTCACCGCGCAACATGTGGCCGTATAATGCCATCTGCTTGGCTTCACGTTCGTAATCGAGTTCTTCGCGCAGGCGTGCTGTCAGTTCCAGCTGGATATTTTCGGCATCTATCGCACTGTCATAGCGGCGATAAATGGCAAAGGCTGCGCGCAGCTGTTTTAAATCGGCCTCCACCGTTGCCGACATATCGGGATATTGCAGTTTACAGGCCACATCGCGGCCATCAGGCAAGGTGGCGCGATGCACCTGGCCGAGCGATGCCGCCGCCGCCGCGTCCTTGCCAAAATCGGCAAATTTATCTTGCCAGCCCGCCCCCAGTTCGGTGCGCATCCGGCGTTTGACAAACAACCACCCCATCGGCGGGGCATCGGCCTGCAACCCTGCCAGCGCATCGGCATAATCGCGCGGCAGGGCATCGGGGATGGTGGATAATATTTGTGCCACTTTCATCAGCGGGCCTTTTAGCCCGCCCAGGGCCGCCGTCAGATCGGCGGCATAGCGGCCATGGTCTATCTCGGTGCCAAAGACCTTGCCCACCGCAAGGCGCGTCGCCAGTTTCCCGGCAGACGCCCCCACGCGGGCATAACGACGCACGCGCCCGCCAAAACGATTATCTTCGGATTGGCGAAATCCCTCGTCGTTATCTTCGGTCATATCAGGAAAGTTCCTCCAGCTCGTCAATCAGACGTTTGATCATGTTCAGGCCGCGCTGCCAAAATGCCGGGTCGGATGCATCCAGCCCGAACGGGGCCAGCAATTCCTGATGACGTTTGGTGCCGCCCGCTTTGAGCATATCGAAATATTTGTCGGCAAAACCGTCTTCGGCATTTTGATAAACATCATAGAGCGAATTCACCAGGCAATCGCCAAAGGCATAGGCATAAACATAAAACGGTGAATGGATGAAATGCGGAATGTATGACCAGTAATATTTATATTCCTCGTCATAGCGGATCGCATCACCCAGACTTTCTTTCTGTACGTCAATCCAGATCTGGCAGATCTCATCTACTGTCAATTCAGCTTCGCGGCGTTTGGAATGCACCCGTTTTTCAAATTCGAAAAACGCAATCTGGCGCACCACGGTGTTCAACATATCCTCGACCTTGCCCGCCAGCATGATCCGGCGCATTTTCGGGTCACTTTCGGCCCGCAACATCGACTGGAAGGTCAGCATTTCGCCAAACACCGATGCCGTTTCTGCCAGGGTCAGCGGGGTATCGGACAGAAAATAACCCTGTTCGCCTGCTAAAATCTGGTGCACCCCGTGGCCCAGTTCGTGGGCAAGGGTCATCACATCGCGGGTTTTACCATGATAGTTCAGCAGCAAATAGGGATGGGCCGAGGGCACAGTCGGGTGGGCAAATGCGCCCGATGATTTACCGGCACGCGGCGGCACGTCAATCCACGGATTGTCAAAAAACCGTTTGCCGATATTGGCCAGGTTTGGGGAAAATTCACCATAGGCCTTCAGCACCGTTTCGCGGGCCGAATCCCAATCGATCTGCCGGTCGTCATCTTCGGGAAGGGGCGCGTTGCGGTCCCAGTAATCAAGCTGATCAACACCAAACCATTTGGCTTTCAGCCTGTAATAACGGTGCGACAAATCCCCATAGGATGATGTTACCGCTTCACTTAAGGCTTCGACAACATCGTCTTCGACCTGGTTTGACAGGTTCCGCGCGCTGACCGGGGTTGCGAAACTGCGCAAACGGTCGTCGATTTCCTTGTCTTTGGCCAAGGTGTTGGTGATGTGGGCCAGCAATTTGATGTTTTTGCCCAGCACATCGCCAATTGATTTTGCCGCAACCTTGCGGTCTTCAACCTTGGTCGAGGACAACATATTGGCCGCATCCGACATGGTCAGGTCTTGCCCGTTAATCGGAAAGCGCAGTTCGGCCATGGTTTGGTCAAACAGGCGAATCCACGCCCCCGAACCGGCCACTTCGCGTTCATGCAAAACCTGCTCAACCTCGTCGGAAAGCTGATGCGGGCGGAACGAGCGGTTTTCATCCAGCCACGGACGATAGCGCGCCAGATCGGCACTTTCGTCATATTTGGCCTGAAGGGCGGTTTCTTCGATGCGGTTTAATTCCAGGCCGAAAAACAGGGTGAAGCTGGAAATTGTGGTCAGTTTTTCGCGAACACCCTGATAAAACTGGCCAATCGCGGGGTCGCTACCATCGCCCGCATGAAGCAAACCGGCAAAAGAACCGATTTTACCGCAAATTTCGGAAATGCCTTCATATTCAACAATCGCCGTGGCAAGGTCCGCACCGGAAAGACCGGCCAGCTTGCCCTGATATTCCTTCTGGAACGCCTCCGAACGCTGTTTGGCATCGTCAAGATCTTTGCGAATGGCGGGGTCTTTGGCATCCGCATAAAGATCGCTTAGATCCCACGTCGGCAGGTTCTTGTTAATCGCGTTCATTGGTCCTCCAGATAATTCGGAATATAAAAGGCTTTGCTGCGATATAAGACACAGATATTTTAAGCGCCAGCATGATACGGCAAAAAGATCAAAAACAGTTGATCTGATCACCGTTTTGACGGGCGTCGTACAACATATATATAAGAAACCGGGAACAGGGAAACGCGATGACGAAATTGCAGGATTATGCCAACTGGCAGAACTTGCCGATGATGTTTTTTGATATGGCCCGCCAGCATGGCGACAAACCGCTTTGGTGGACCAAATCATCAGAATCGGGGAAGTTTATTTCGATCAGTTGGCGCGAGGCGGCCCATCAGGTGCGTGCGCTGGCACGCGCATTGTATAACTCTGGTGTGCGCCCCGGTGATCGCGTTATTTTGCTGTCCGAAAACCGGACCGAATGGGGCATTGCCGATCTGGCGATCATGTGTGTGGGGGCATTCACCGCCCCGGCCTATTCCACCAATACCGAACGCGACCATTTGCACATTATCGAAGATTCCGGGGCCAGTCTGGCGATTATATCGACCAAAAAACTGGCTCAGCCCTTTTTGCATGGCGCACTGGATTCCGGGCGCTGCCGCCACGCCATCATCATCGAGGATTGGGGACAAAGTTTTGTCGGCGGCATTTCGATTTCGCGCTGGAGCGACATGATAGCAACGGGCAGCGCCCTTGACGACGATGTTGACGCCTGGGTTGCCAAGATCAAACGCGACGATACCGCCTGCCTGATTTACACATCAGGGACCGGGGGCGCGCCCAAAGGGGTCATGCTCAGCCACGGTGCCATTATCAATAACTGTGCTGGTGCCTTCGATATTATCGAGGCCCTGGGCATTAATGACGAAGTTTTCCTGTCGTTTTTGCCGCTGTCGCATTCTTACGAACATACCGCCGGGCTGTATTTCCCCATCAGTCTTGGGGCGCAAATTTACTATGCCGAAAGCCTGGACAAACTGGCCGCCAACATGGCCGAAGTGCGCCCGACCATCATGACAGCGGTGCCGCGCCTGTATGAAATGCTGTATCAGCGCCTGAGCCGCACGCTGGAAAAGGAAGGTGGCTTTAAATTAAAGCTGTTTAACCTGACCCTGCGTCTGGGTCGCAAAAAATACGAAGGTACGCGCCTGAACCCGGTTGAATGGGTGCAAAACCTGGTGTGCGAGCTGTTGTTACGCCGCAAATTGCGCCAACGCTTTGGCGGGCGCTTAAAAGCCATGGTATCGGGTGGCGGACCGCTGAATTACGAACTGGGTGTTTTGTTTGTTTCTTGCGGTTTGCGTATTTTACAAGGATACGGGCAAACCGAATTTAGCCCCGTTGTGTCGTGTAACCGGGCTGAAAACAACAAACTGCGCACGGTTGGCCCGCCGATGTTGGGGGTTGAATGCAAAATTGCCGATGACGGCGAAATTCTGTTGCGCGGCGAAAGCATCATGACAGGCTATTGGAACCTGCCCGAAACCACCGCACAAACCATTATCGACGGCTGGCTGCATACCGGCGATATCGGCCAGCTCGATGATGAAGGCAGCCTGATGATTACGGATCGAAAAAAAGACATCATCGTCAATTCCGGCGGGGATAATATTTCGCCCCAGCGCATTGAAGGTTTGCTAACCCTGGAAACCGATATTGCCCAAGCCATGATTTATGGTGATAACCAACCTTATCTGGTTGCCATTTTATGGCCCGAAGAAGACATGATGCGTGATTTCGCCCGCACCCATAAGCTGGAAAACAAAATTGAAACCCTGTCGGAAAACGAAGAATTTCGCAAAATAATCCGCAAGGCCGTTGATCGGGTCAATACCCGCCTTTCCACAATTGAAAAGGTCCGCAGCTTTACGTTTGCCGATGGTGCATTCAGCATCGAAAACGAAATGCTGACACCATCAATGAAAATTCGCCGCCACAAAATTCGCGCCGCGTATGAACAGCGCCTGATATCTCTCTATCAACGCAAACGGCAAAGCTGATCACAGTTTGTTGATACCTTCGCTGGCGCAAGATACCATCGAAGGTATTCATCCTTGTTCGTTAAAGTATC
>TARA_R110001583_G_scaffold21404_4_pt1 | contig 12495 bp, 8 predicted proteins | sample TARA_R110001583 | Tara Oceans TARA_R110001583 (sample SAMEA4398432) | marine metagenome | biome: Polar Biome; feature: [MES] marine water layer (ENVO:01000295) within the mesopelagic zone...; material: water (ENVO:00002006), including particulate matter (ENVO:01000060) such as...... | reverse complement strand
CAGGATGCTATGTCAGGGGGCACGTTGGTGCTCGCTAGGTTTATCTGTAAGCACAGTCCGAGGGCTCCCCGACCTAACTTAGGTATCGAGGTGGCTCACCCTCACTGGGAGGAGGTTCTGGGCAAGCTCGGAGTAATCGACGCACTCCTCATGCTTGAGCCTGTGGTGAACAAGAGCCTACGTCACTACCGAGATAAGCTAAAAGAGGTGGAGATCGCAACCAAGTACATCACACACGAGCCGGACAAGCTCGCGCTAGCCTCTATCATGCTAGACTCTAAGGAACGCATCGAAGCCTGCAAGCAAGCGGCCAGCGACATTAAACAGGGGTTGATTACTATCGCCTTGGAGTTGACAGACGACACTCCTATGCGTTTCGACATAAAGCGCTGGCTCCCAGACGAGATGGGTGAGCCTGAGTTTCACTGGGACGGGACCAACCTAGTCTTGGGCTTTGAGGACCGCCCTGTACCTTCTGGAGCCGAGACTGTGTGTCTCGCTGTGGCCCTTGCCGCTGCGCTGCTGCCTTGGGATAAGAGTATTTTCATCTATCCAGATCGCGCATACGACTCTGTGACGTTAGGTAAGATCATGCGTGTAGCGCGAGCGATTCCTGCTGCGGGTGTATTTATCCAATGTATTTCAGAGCCTGTAAACTACGACGCGGAGGGCCTCGGATGGCAAGTGATTCAGATCGGCTAACAGATAAGCTTTGCTCTCAACTTGAAGGTTGGATGGGCCATACCTACGGGAGTCAGGTGGATTTTCCACCTGATGTCCCAGGTGTGCCTGCCTCCTTGATTGGGTCCGGGACTAAGGAGATAGACTGTTCGACCTTTACGTGGTCTATCCTAGCTCAGGTATTTCCTGACGCGCCGTGGTCCCTGGATTACTATAAGAGGTGGCAGATGTGGGAACGTAACGACATGTGGGGTCCCCTCAAAGCTGCTGAAGAACTAGGGATTACGAATGAGGAACACAGTGATGGGTGGTATTTGTATCAAGTGTGGAAGGGCAAGTGGGACGGAGGACACTCCTTCCTTGGTTTCTCCAGTGGAGGTCGACTGCTTGTGCTGGAAGCGACGAGAAGCCGTCGAAACGGCATCGAACACGATGGAGTTGTGTGGCGAGGCATTGGACCAGTCTCACCGAGACTGCCCGAAATGCCCGAGTACTGTGAGCACGAAGCTACTAGAGGGCTGACCTTCGGTAAGGTCAAGCTCTCTTAGGCGTGCTTACAGAGGAACCTAGCTGTGACGGCAGTCGACGGAGCCGTTTGACTCGTGCCGTTTGCCGCCGTCGAGGTCGCCCAGTACGTCAGGTAGGTTTGATCCATACCTGTGGCGAACGCAAAGTATGAGATTGTAGCCGCCGGGGCGCTCAGGATAGTGTCGGGCCCGGTGCTGCTGGGAGTAGCTGACGAGGCGCGGACCATCTTTAGGTACGTAGTAGAGCTATTCGCAGAGTTATCTACCTCCACGTAGTACAACGTGAGCGTGCCGCTAGACCCAGAGGCGTTATCGACAGACGTGTTCGTGACTGCCGAGTCAGCAAGCTCGATATTAGCGAGGGGAGTAAGTACAGAATGGGATGTAGCAGCCATGATTTACCTCAAGAAGTGATCAGGCGAACGGCGCTGCTCGTACCTGGAGCCGTGTTGCCTGCGGTGGATGACGTCTGCACCAACGAGTAGCTTAGTCCTGTACTAAAAGTAAGTCCTGCCGGGAACGAGAAGACTTCATTCGTAGAGGTATGGATGCGGAAGATATGCGTCGGGGCAGTCGTCCCAAACGTAGGCTCAAGTGAGTCGTAGAGCTTCAGCCAAATAGGACCGCCCGACCAGTTGTTCTGGATAAAGGCCGTGTACAAAGTACACGTACCCCCCGCCACGTTGTTCTGGTTGTGGGCGGCAGTGTCTTCGAAGATTCGATAAGTGACAGTTGTTTTTTGATTATTACCTACGGCAGCCATCTATCACCCCATGATCTCGTCAAGATACCCACTGATCTCTTCAAGCAAAACTGAGATAATCAGGTCCCGCTCACGATCGCTGATCTTGCCATCGTCAGACAGGGCACCAGTGATCTCCCGGCCAACCCGAAGGATGCGAGAAGCGAGTGCGAAGATGTTGAACTTACCTTTCTTAGCCATATCAATCTCCAATAAACTGTTTCCAGCCGGTCTCAAAAGCGATTTGCTCGGCAGGGTCTTGACCTTCAATAACCCGTCCGTCGTAAACAAGCGAGCCATCGTATATAGGTAGTACCTGCATATGGACTTGCTCGGTCTTCTCATCTAGTGTAGCCACTCCACAACCTTGTTGCCAGTCTGGACTTAATGATACTCCAGGAACAGTTCCATCAACTCGACATAAACAACCTGGACTCATAGCTGTAATCACGTTTCTTCCGAAGGGCCCGTGGAAAGTCTTCTGCATCATCTCTACTTTATGTACGTGACCATAAACCTCTGACCAGCGTGCGGTTTTAGCTATCGCCATAGCTGTGGCCCCGCCGCCTGACCTGACCTTAGTCCCGTGGTTGATGCGAACGCGATCCCAGAGCCACCAGTCAGCCCCGTAAGGGGCGACGTACTCGATGTCTAGCTCATCCAGTCTAAGTAGGTTTCGAATACTTAGCGCCGGAGACTGCTCGTAAGCTTTAGTTAAGTACGTAGCTTCAGAAAGCTTCTCCACCATAGCCTTCTGCATACGCTCTTCATGGTTACCTGCCATATAAACTATCTTAGCACCAGGAGCCGACGATCTAATCTCCGCCAGCCACCAGTGTAGTTCGTCAACGACGGGCTGCGTCGTCTGCTTATACTCTGGCTTGCGAGGAAAGCGTGTGCTCCAGGGAGCGAAGTCAACCATATCCCCCAGCAAAACTACATAATGAGGATTCACTTCTCGGATAAAGCGGAGCACGGCATCCATAGCTTTACGGTCGTGCATGGGCTCTAGGTACGTATACCTGTTCCTCCACGCATACCCAGCTTGCAAATCAGGGACGATGACCGCGTGCTTTAGCTTAGACTTACGGGCGGGGTGATCGATCTTAGGGATCACCCGTGCTGGTTCTGCTGCCCTGTATGTAGCCTCAATCCTCCGCTCTAGGCTGGCCTTGACTTGATACAGGGTAACCTTTCGCATCGTGTCTCTAACTTTGTGGGCCGTCTCCCAAGAGTTTGCCTTCCAGTTAGTAACGTGCCACTCCTTCTCGTCTACGTTCGCCGCTTTGAGTAAGTCGTCTAGGGTCTTAATCGACAGGCCCTTTGTTGAGATCTCTCTCTCAAGGGGGTTAGGGCTGTGGTCCTCGATGCGGGTCGAGGGGTCGGAGCGGCCCGTGTGTTGACCCTTAGGTAGGTTGAGTTCCTTTATGACTTTCCGCACCTTATGCTCGGTGACGTATTCGCCGGTCCACTCTGTGAGCATTGCGGCGATTGCGCGGCGACCGGGTCTGTGCTCCGCAGTCTCACACGCTACACGCAGTTTAGACCCGTACTTCTCGGCTAACTCTTTGTAGCTTGCCATCAGGATCCCAAGTGAGGGTTTAGTTTAGTGGCTCGATCTCAAAGCGGACTTTTGCGGAGACAGCGTTCGTAGAGAAGTTCGCATCCCCTGAACCAATCCAAGTTCCGTATAAGGTTGACGTGCCCGCCACGGGGCCAAGCGCCCCGCCCGACAAGTCGTACATAAGTCCTGTTGGTCCGCCGCCTGAGGCGGTCACCACGGACGAAGACTTCATGCCCGACGAGAAATCCAACACGGGACACCAAACGTAGCGGCTCGCCGCGATGGCTAAGTCCCCTCCGGAGTCGTTCGCCACGTCAGAGTTTAGGGCTGACTGTGCGAAAATACTCGCGGCTTGCGTCGTGCTAAGCGGGGTGGTGCCGGAAGTGCCTGGACCGAGGGTGTGTAGGTACACACCTCCCACATCTGCGTTACCGGTGACTGCGGAACTATAGATAAGCGTGAACGACACCCGGTGAATAAACCCGCGTGTCGGCACGGTGACCGACCAGCAGACCGCGTCCCCCGCAGAAGCAGGGAGGTCGCCCGCTGTGAGCGTGGCTTCGGATATAATCCTTGTGGCATGTACTGAGCGGGGCATCTAGCCTCCTGTTAGCCTCGGATGAAGTGCACGATGACAAGGTCACCAGCCTGACCAGCAGCCGACTTTACAATCCGCAGCGCGGTACCGGTTGGGATCTTGTGGTAACTGTTCCCGATGTCAATCGTCGTGGCGCGAGCAATCGTGTTGTCGGAAGTACTAAACGTGATGTCTCCGCACACCTTGTTTGTCCCGCTGGAACCCTTGTACACTTCTGCATTCCGAGAACCACTACCGTCTGAAATCGTGTAGACGTCAACGATGGTGATCGGGTAGTCAAACGTAAAGTTCCGTGCGGTAGTCGCAGCGTTAGGCTTACACACGAGCGTCTCCATCCGGCGGCCCGCAGCGTTCGCATTAGTGATAGTCACCGACCCAGCGGGTTCGCGGACTTCAGGGGAAGCGGCGTTAACGAGAATCGCGCCCGTACCGGCAGCACCGACGATAGTGACCCGTCCGACGATAACCTGCACCTGATTTCCAGTAAGTACGCTAGTCGGGCAAGCAGTAGCGAGGTTTGCTCCGGTCGTCGTACCTGCTGTAGCAGACAAGTACACCGCGTCACCGACAGCTTTTCCTGTGGTAGCGACAGTCGTGACGAGCTTCCAAGGAAGTACAATGCCGTAGGCCCCAGCAGCGATAGCGTGCTTGGCGATCATCAGTCGACTGTGGGGGCCAGCCGGAAAGGCTGCGTCACAATCAGCAGGGGACACCTTGAGGAAAGGCCCACTAGACCCATCGACGTAGACGATCTGATCTGCCGCCACGGCAGCAGTAGCCAGAACTTTAACGCCCTCACTGTAGTTATAATCTCTTCCTGGCTTGATATACTTCTGCTTGATGTTCGCCATCTGTGTCTCCTAAGACGTACTAAGGCCCTCGGCCTGCTTGATTGTTATTCTTATTGACCTACTGTGTCAACTGTTTCAGTAGCATTTGCGTCGGCTATACTATCGGCCATAGCCAGCAAAGCGTTGTTTCCCAGCAGTCCGCCCAGCACTGTGAGGATCATAATCAGGGTCTGGGGGTGCCGGATAGCAGAGGTAATACTCCACAAAGAACGTTCACCCATCTCGTTTAAACGGGCCTCGATCCTGTCTAATGAGCTAACCGTATACTTCTGTTCCGTCTGAATGACAGCCACCGTTTCTCGGATACCACCGACCTGTTCCTCTAGGTTTGTAACACGCTGTTCCAATCCACTCATTTTCCGCCTCAGGCTTATGCTTAATCTTCTTTATCTCGCTCACTAGGGTCTGCAAACCACGGTGTTGGTGGTAACGTGTAGCCAGGTGTGTCGATGCCCTGATCTCTCTTCAGTGCTTCTGCTTTCGCTGATGTGAACCTCTGGTCGGCTCCAGTCTCAATTCTTCTTTGCGCCCGGAGTTGAGCTTTAATTCTCATCTCTCGCTCAAGCTCTGTGCTAATCAACGACTTACGGTACAGCCCGAATGCCTCCCGCGCTGCCTCATACCGGACGCGGAAGTGGCTATCTGTCTCCACTAACGCCTGAACTTTAGCGGAAGACAAGTCTCTCTTGCCTGTAATAAAACCCAAATAAAGGAAGAACATATCTGTTTCTTTTGAGATCGGATCAAACGCATACTCTTTAGCGTACCAGTTGAACGGCCCAAGTTTTGAGCGCATTCGTTTTTCCCCGTTTGTGTCCGTGTACTCTTCCATAAGAATGTCTTCGACTGGAGCCCCCATCTGGCTCATCCCGTCGAGGACGTACGTGTTACCTACCGCAGCGCGAGGGCCATACGGAGAGACTGCGCGGGACTCTCCCGTCATACCGGCGAGAATCAACGTCATCATAAAGTCGGCCATCGGGTTCATGTACGAGCCCCCGAAATCTCCAACGGCGCTCCAGTACTGCTGAGAGTCTACGGCATAAGGGATACGCTCTCCCTGGTCAGTTAACAGTGTTGTACCTATCGCGATCGGCGCAGCTAAGAACATCTCTGCGGCCTGAAGCATGGCTGTCAGGTACTCAACTTGGGAGACAAGTGGTAGTGTAGGTATAATAAAATCAAACCGTCTACCCACTGCGTTCCAGTATCGGTCCATCTGCCCGAGTGTGGCCCGGGACGGGTTGCCTGCGATGGGGTACCGGGAGAGCCACTTACTCATGTCGGATTGTTGTGCTTGCTCTACTTGTTCCTCTCGCGACAGAAGCTCGCCCGGGCGCGGGGCCCACTGCTGGGGCTGTGCCGAGTAACGTGAGAGGAGTTTGAGGCGCTGGGCCCGGGTGTCGAATGACCGAAACTTCTTATTATAAGCGCGGAACTGCTCCGGGAACGTCCTTCCAAGCTCTGACATCTCGGTAAAAGCGTCCGTAACTTGTAGGAAAGCGTTCTTATGTAGGGTGTAGAACATAAACAAGCTACCAAAGATACTTTTCTCCCATTCACTTACAGAATCTGACCAGTTAATTAGCGTCCGGTCGAGCATTTTCTCCGCTTCAAGCTGGGACATACGCTTGTGGACGCGGTAATACCAGTAAGTTACCGCCCGCATCCGACTAACCGCGTCTTGGATGCCAAGCTGAAACTGCCGGTTAACACTTTGTTGGGTTAAAATACCCTCATCAAGAAGTTGGCGGAACTTGTCCTTGTTCTTAGGGTCGTTCAGCACTCGCTCTGTCATTCTCTTGCCGACTGTGGCGTAGTCATCCATGCCGATCCACTCGCGAGCGCCCGCTGTCTCTGCCTCCGCCATCAAACGGCGATACGTGACAGGCTTACCGTTCTCAATCATAGCGACGTCGTCCGAAGCCTCGTAAAACTTAGACCAGTTGCGGTCTGTAAAGGCAGACAGGAAGCTCGCCCCGGGTAGTCGCCTCGGAGGACCTTGGAGGTCGCCCATAGCGCGGAAAAACCTGTCCTGCATCCACGGACCAATGTACGGGGTCGCGGCCATACCCCCAACCAAGCTTAGTCCTAGTCCTTCCATGCCGTGGTAGTACGTCAAGTTGATTGAGTCTTGAAAGAACTGAATTGGTATGTACGCTACGCGAGGAACAAACAAGCCGAATAGAATGTGTTGCCTGAAAGCCCGGTAACCTAAGTCCCACGGGCGTTTTAGTTTCACAAGATATTTCTGGACTTGACCCGCTAAGCCAGTGGCCATAACTTCGCTCATCGCATCGTCAAAGATTTTAGTAAGGCGCGATATTTCTTCGTTAATACTGGCTACAAGCTCATACGGGATGGTTTTAAGTCCTGTCCTGCCGTTGCCCCGGAGGACCATCGCAGAGTACTGGTTACGGACGATAAGTTCTTGGGCCTCGTACCGCTTTTTCATACCGGGAGAAGCGAACGCTTCGAAGCCCCACCGTGCGTTGCCGTCCATCGCATCAAACCAACTGACTCGAATGTCTCTACGAGCGATTGTGTCGAAAGAGCGCACCTGTCCGTTGGTCAAGGTCACGGTGCGTGCGCCTTCGTCAACGCTTAAGATCTGCATAGCAGGACGTTGTCCCACCTTATTCATCCACACAGCCTCCCACTCTGGGAAGCGGTCCCAAAGTGCGTGTAACTCAGGGTTTTCAGGCGTCACCCGAAGCTCAGTCCACCACGCTTGTCCGGGTCGGCGGGCTTTAGGCTCTTCAACAAGGACTTTACGTCGCCCAGAAGGTGTGCTCAAGTCTTCTTCGTAGCTATACGCCGCCCCCGGGTCATCTTTCGGGGTCTCAATCCTTTGTCCAACGGGTTTCTCCGGGTTGTACTTAAAGTCACCGAGATCGCGAAACAAGGTGTTGAATAGTTCAGCCTCTTCTACGTCAACAACGAAGTCTCCTGGGGCCCAGGGGCGTGCGGAGCGAGTCGCGTTTTGTGCGGCGATACTAGGCCCACGGAAATCGCGGTTCACATAGTTCATAAAGTCCCCTGTCCCGGGACCGGTTGACCGCATGTTTGTTGCGCGGATTAATTCTAATTCTCTTAGCTCGTCGGATGCACCAAGGAGCAAAATCTGAACCGCTTTGGCCCGGGCGTCCGCGTACCGTGCGCCCATCTCGCCTGTTGCGGGTTTGACTACAGCCGTAAGGTTCTTCCTACCGTATGCGTTGATCCCATCGATAATTAACATTTCTAATTCTTCAAACAGTTGCCGATCAGTGCTAAGTTGTGCGCCCTTGCCCCCGAGTCGAGACCAATCGTAGTTCTTGTGGACGTAGTTACGGATGTCCTCCATGATTGGGTCTAAGTCTTGCGGGCGTTTGCCTTTGTTTTTTGGCAAGATTAAGCTTGCTCGCTCATCAACGTAAGATTTAATTAACGCAGTTAGCAGCATCGTCTCCGAAGCGTCTTGCCCGGTGAGTCCGTACTTTATATGGTCTACCTGGGTGCTGTGTACAAACCGTTCGTCCCGGATGTGGTCTAATCCGTAACGAATTAATGATTGATCTAAGTCCACTATCGACGACAACGTTAATTTGTCCAACCCTAGATAGGGGAAAATCTTGTCAAACTGAATCCCGGCAATCTTTAGCCGCTTAGCGTATTTGCTTTCAAGAACATAGAGTCCGCCTCGTTGGGAGAACAACGCCATAAGATCATCAAACGCTTCGTCAGCACTTTTCGCGTGCTCGATGATTACACTCACAGACGTGTTGATTCCTTTCATGCGACGATTAAAGCGCCTGATTGCAAACTGAGAGTCTTCGTGTATTTTAAGCGGAGTTGATTTAATCCAGCGGTTCACAAGCGGGAGGGCCTCGCCAAGCTCTTTTAGCATGACACCTGTGCGATACGTGGCTAAGCCCACAGATTGTTGGATTTGATACCAGTTCTTAAAACCGTCCTCAGGTCCGAAGATGTCCCACCGTGAGGCCCGTTGCCGCTGCAACACTTTGTACACCTGTCTTGGATCGGCAAAGGTACTCCGCACCTTCTCCCCGGCGTACAATAACTCTAGGTCCCGCTGGGATGCGCCGCGCCCTTCTTCCGGGAAGAACTTCTTTGCGGCTCGTTGCACCCGAGGGTTGCCGTCAGAGAGTGCCTTAATGTACCCGTACGAGCCCACGCCCGACCAAGCATCGGCAAATGCTCTGATGTCTGCTGGGTCGAGCCGCCGCATTCTCCGCGCACCGTCCGCAAACAAAAACAAGCTGTCTAAAAGATGCGCGACACTTACTCCTGGGCCCTCGGCGGCAGTGGTCTCGATGACTTTAGCCATCTCTTGTTGCATCTTATACGCTAAAGCTTCTTGTTCTTTTAGCTTCATGTCCGCGAGAACATCCTCAACTAGCCGCGAAGCTTCCGGCATGTTCATCGAGATGCCCAGTTGCGGTTCCCGGATACCCGCGCTTCGGAACTGCGTCATAATGCGCTCTGAAAGACCACCCTTGAAGACCCGGTACACGTTTTCAGCACGGTCAGCCACAATCTTTGCGTTCCTCGCCTGTGCGGACAAAGTTTGCAGGGTGCGGTATGCCTTTTCTTCGCTAGTTTGCCGCGCCAATCGGGTCAGCGCGGTCATAGACCACTCTTTAAACCCGTCAGAATCAAGCTTAAACCCTAACTCTTTGAGCCTGTCTCCATAACGAGCGACAAAATCTTCAAGCCTCATTTCTTGTCGACCTACTTTCAACGCATCTGCAAGCATGTCTGGGTTTTCAAGATTATCAAGTAGGCGCGTTACTTTAGGCGAAACTTTGCTTAGATCGCCGGACACACCCGCAAGCCGAGCACTTTCAACAAACTCTTTAAACGCCGCTTGTGCACGAATAGCCTCGGCACTAGCCACATTCCACGCATCTTCATAGATTTTTAGCTCGTCTAAAAGAAGTGCCTTACTCTCTTCGATGTATTCAATCGAGGCAAGTAACCGGCCTTGTTCGTCTTGGATTTTTGCGAGATCGTCAAGTTTTTTAGCCAAGGTATGGCGCTTAGCATCTACTCGATCTGTTGCCCGCCCCAAATACGTCCGGATTAACTCGAATAAAGCTTCGTCTTTTTGCCCCAGGTTGAGTCCTTGGTCTCCTAACCAGCGCACAATCGCGCCGTGGAAGATCGCATCCCCGGCTGCGGCTTTGTCTTTTGACATTGACCGAATAGCGTAGACGTATGTCTCGACATCGGTAGTAGTAATTGCGCCACTTTGTAGTGCCCGCGTAACCACTTCTCCCGTGGGTGATGCGTTTGTGCTTCGCACACTAGCGTCCATAAGATCGGCCACACGCCGGTACGCCCGCTCTCTATACTGAGGCGTCCAATCTACTTGCGCCAGCCGCTCTTCTACACCCGGCCCTTTGCCTAGCAGGTCACTAAACATACGCTTTCCAGCGACCCCCTGGAAGTTTTGTGCCTCGGCTCCTAGCTTTGACATCCCTTTGCGGACTAGTGCAGTTCCCCCGCTGACTCCGTAGACACCTCCGATGATACCATCGAACTCTAAGCCAAACTGAAGCGCGACGTTAGCCGCACCCACCGCATCTTTCAAACCGATGTAGCCAGGGTCGTCTTCTCGACCTAAAGCTACGCGGGGAAAGAGTTGCCCGGGCACAAACTCGCCGTCAACAACCTCTCCTTTTTTTCTGCCGACCGAGATGTCAGGCAACCAATCGTAGAACACGTCACCAAAGTCCATCATATAGGTGCCGATGTCGACTTCTTGCGAGAGCATATGGTCAAGCATCCGAGGCGTGCCCATGTTGAAAGCCATCTCTAGCTCAAACCACTGCTCTTTCTCCGTAGGAGTCATTCCAATTTTGTCGAGCCCTTCGTCGTACCACTTTTCTTCCGCCAGTACGAATGATGACGCGAACGCCTCTGTAGGAGCGATGCGTAGCAGCCAGTCTAAGTTTCGGTTGGGGCTAATCCTAGAGAGCATGTCGTCTACGTACGCAGACCCAGTATCTACATCCTGCCCCAGCATACCGAAAAGGCCCTCGGCGCGGTCGTAATCGATAATGTCGCCGCCGCGCATTGTCACGCCTGCGCTCTGTCGCGTGGGCAAAAGGTTTGCGGCCCAAGCGCGGACAAAACGGCCCGTCAACGAGGTCGCGGGCTTACCCGCAAGAAGATGTCTGATCCCTTCTACAAACCCAAGCCCATTCATTTTAGTAGAGATAGCTTGTAGTTCGTTATCCATTGAAGAGTTTGCGCGGTAATCTTCCTCAGGACTTATTTTACCTGACGCAAGCGCTTCTCGTCTTGCGTACATTTCAGGTTCTAGCTCATTTAAACGGGCGAGTAGCTCCCGCTCTCCCCGACGCGCAGCCATAATCTTTAACGCCTCGAACCCGACGACGGCCCCGTTTTCGATGGGAATACCTAGTTGAGCCTCCCACCTAGCCGTAGAATACTTATCTAACGTCGGCATAGTATCGGCACCCTTACCGAGTTGAAGGGGCCAAGTAGCCAAAGGGACGCCGATTGTAGCTAAGTGAGACGCAACGTGCCCTATTTTGCCCCGGATGCCTTTGCCTCGGAGGTAGTGTCCGAAAGAATAATAAGGGTCGGTGTCATGAATCAATCCCCGCCCCAAGCCTTTTACAGCAGAGGATTCTTTTTTAGTCCGGTTATACGCGTACTCATCAAGCTCTGTTTCTTGGTCTTCTGTTAGGTTAAAAATGTCGTAACCACGTTCACGGGCCCGAGTTTGTTTGTACTTTGTGTACAGCCCTAGTTCAAACGAGTCCGCGTTAAACTTAACTTTGCCGTCAAATGTCGTATACATGGGGACTTGCGCGTAACGAGCAAATCTTTTTGTGTCTTTCGTCCCCCGAGATGTAAATACATTTCGGTACGTTCTGTTCTCGTTCCAGTATTTGAGCGCCTCAGAATGAAGCTCTTCCGAAATCAATGCTAGCAGTTCTTCCTGTGTTACAGACGCCCAGCCTGACGCAGACTCATCGAGCAAACGCTTGGGGATTTGAACGCGATAAAGCTCACGTAAAAAAGGATCGTTTATTGTGTTCGACAGTTCGTCATTAGTTTCTTGGCCGCCAAACCGAGGCACTGCGGCGACAGCCTGCCCTTCGGTTGTCGCAACGTACACGTTCTCTACGTTGCCGCTAGCTATGTTGTTTTGGATAATTTCGCCTGTGCGCTGACCAACCTCAGCTTTGCGACGATAAAGTTCTGGGAACTTTTTGTATAGAGTTTCTACGTCAGGTGCTTTGTAGCCCAGGTTTTGCATGGCGTAGAAGTTAAGGGCGTTGGCGACGTCTAACGATAGTTCAGGTTTATAGGTGACTTTACCCGATTCGTCTTTAATCTCTGGTTTGTTTAGATCCCAAAGCGGATTATCTAGTGACCAGCTTTTTACGTTTTCGGGATTAGCGGCGTGTGCCACCAACCAGTCCATAAAACTGTTAAACTCTGTGGGTGCCCCGACGCGCTTTCCGTAATCGGTGTCCCACATTTCGATCAAA
>TARA_R110001583_G_scaffold62663_1_pt1 | contig 12498 bp, 7 predicted proteins | sample TARA_R110001583 | Tara Oceans TARA_R110001583 (sample SAMEA4398432) | marine metagenome | biome: Polar Biome; feature: [MES] marine water layer (ENVO:01000295) within the mesopelagic zone...; material: water (ENVO:00002006), including particulate matter (ENVO:01000060) such as...... | reverse complement strand
CACGATCATAACGATTATGATGCTGAGATTATCCGCCATATGCGTCCTACGCTTTCGGAGCTTGGCGAGTATGATGGAACAGCTTTGATGGAATTTAGAACCAGAAAAGAAATCACCTATCGTTTGAACAACAATTCGGCTTGTACCTACGAAATTGACGACACCCCACCCTTTATAATCAATAAGGAGGCTTTGGAGTATGCGCTTGAAATCTCGTTGCTCTCCAACCTTAATATTGTAGGTGAAGTGCATATCACGCGTAAGCAATATTTGGATGGCAGTATTCCTGCAGGTTTCCAAAGAACAGCTATTCTTGGTGTTGAAGGTCATATTCAGTTGAAAAACAAGAAAGTTCGCCTGATTCAGTTGAGTATAGAAGAAGATTCGTGTAGAGAGATTTCGGATATTGGCCACAACAGACTTTATAAGACGGATCGTTTGGGCATGCCTTTGATTGAGACGGTAACTTATCCTGAATGTTTTACGCCTGATGAATTGAGAGAAGCTGCGGAATACATTCGTTTCCTTAATAGAAGTACGGGGAAAGTACGTACAGGAATGGGTGCTGGTCGCGAAGATGTTAATGTGAGCTGTAAAGGCGGTACGCGTGTAGAAATAAAAGGTGTAGCGCATAATAAATGGATTCCTGAGCTTTCGCATAATGAAGCTTTCCGTCAGTGGGCTTTGCTTAATGTGCAGAAGCTGCTGAAAGGTCAGGTTAAAAATAAGGAGAATTGGAAAATCAAGAGTGAGAAGATTGATCCAACGTCATTGAAGCTTAAAAATAAGCTAATGGAATCAATTGATTTTTCTGAGATGGAGGTTTATGCTGTCAACTTAGAAGGTTTCCAAGGCGTGCTTTCACACTTTACACAGCCAAGCCAATGTTTCGCCAACGAAATTGCGGATAGATTAAAGGTTGTGGCTTGTATCGAAAAGCCTAATATGATTCATTCGGAAGAAATTGACGGATCGAGTTTAAAGGCAGATATCGATACGATTAAAGAGCTTATGAATGCGGGTGATACCGATGCACAAATCATATTCTGGGGACCGAAAGATGATATTCCTACGGCCCTTGAAACCATAGAGGAAAGATGCATAATGGCGTTCGATACGATTCCTGAAGAAACTCGTAAATCCTTTAAGGATGGAACGACCATCTTCGAAAGAGTTCTACCGGGTGCAGACAGAATGTATCCTGATACCGATTCGGCTCCTATCCCATTGCCAAACGATTATATTGAGAGCTTAGACCAGAACCTACCTGTTGATATATCCAAGCGCTATGAACAACTCCGTAATTGGGGCATCCCAACTGATACGGATCATTATATCCTGAGAAACAATTTGGTTCCCGTTATCGAGAAAATCGAAAAACTAAAGGTGCCTGCTAAATTTGTTGGAACTTTCTTTGGACATACGCTAAAGTATGTTGAAGGCAAATTCAAAAAGCATGAAGAATTCAAGTACAACCGCATTGTTAAAATGTTTGAATACATACAAAAGAATAAACTTCATTATGCGATTTCGAAGCTGATGCTTCCTGTGCTTATTGAGCATCCAAATATGGATTTCTCATCGATTCTGACTAGCATTAATTTTAAGAAAAGAAGTCTAGAGGAATTATTAGCGCCTGTCAATTATTTGAATGAAAAGTTCAAAGAAAGCAACTCTATAACCGATAAAACGAAAGTTACCGATTGGATTATGGGCCAGCTTCATAAGCAAGCTACAGGGAATATGGCATTAAGCGAATTGAAAACTCAAATTGAAAAAGCTATTAAATAATCGACTCGTATGGAAGATATTTTTCAAGGATATAAAGGCGGAGCGCTAGAAGTACTCAAAAAATATAATGTGAGAGTTTGGGGAACGGCAAAGATTACCACAACACGTGGCGATTTTGAAGGAACCATCTTACCTAGATCAGAGAATGACGATGATCAGCATATTGTTTTAAAAATTATTACTGGTTATAATATTGGGGTTGATATCATCACCATTACCGAGATGAAGGAAACTGGTTACAAAAAGGCCAACTATAAGATTCCTGAGAAGGAGTTTCCTTTTACCGAGGGTTTGCCTGCTGTGAAACTATTTGGTACGGGAGGTACAATTGCCTCGCGTCTGGATTATAGAACTGGAGCGGTAATACCTGCTTTCTCGCCAGGCGAATTGTATGGTGCTGTGCCCGAATTGGCTGACATCTGTAATTTGACAACCGAAAAGGTTTTTGCTGTATTTAGTGAGAATATGGGGCCTCCTCAATATATGCAATTGGCAAAAGCTATTGGTAAAGAAATTGAGAACGGCGTTGATGGTATTGTTATTGGTCATGGTACCGATACAATGCACCACACGGGTGCTGCCTTAACCTTTATGGTACAAAATTCACCTGTACCTATCGTTATTGTGGGATCGCAACGTTCGTCGGACCGACCAAGTTCTGATGCTGCTTTAAACCTAATGCACGCTATGTTTGCAGCTGGCAATTGTGATATTGCTGAAGTGATGGTTTGTATGTTTGGGCCTACATCTGATGAATATGGTTTACTGCATAAGGGAACTCGTGTGCGGAAGATGCACTCCTCTTATCGATCTACATTTAGAACCATTGGTGATACGCCGTTGGCTATGGTCAACCGTCATAAGGTTGATTACATTAAAAAAGAATATAAGCACAGAAGAAAGGATCGTAACGTTACTATAAAGCCTTATTTCAGTGATAAAGTCACCATGCTATATTATTATCCTGGCATGAAACCAGACGTTTTGGATGCTTTAGTTGATCTTGGTTATAAGGGGATTGTTTTTATTGGAACTGGCTTAGGTCATGTGAATAAAGAACTGTATCCTTCCATTGCCAGAGCAAAGGCAAAAGGGGTGTATATGTTTATGACGCTTCAAACCATTTGGGGCTATGTTCAAATGTTTGTTTACGAAACTGGTCGTGAGATGATGGCTAGAGGTATTGTTCCTGGTGGCAATATGCTACCTGAAGTTGCTTACATTAAACTGGGTTGGGCAATGGGTCAGACTGATGACCTAGAAGAGGTTCATAAGCTGATGCTAACGCCTATCAACGATGAAATAACCGAAAGAGAGCCGTATAATGGTTATCTTCTGTATCAGGGTGGTATTCCTGAGGTGGAGGCATTTATTAAGGAGGTTCATAAATAGGAAATGTATCGTAGAGACGCAATGCATTGCGTCTCTACATATTTACAACATCAAAAATCCCCAAACGTGCTATACGTTTGGGGACTCTTTTTTTTTATATTTTAAAACTATTTCGTGCTCTTATCCATGACAATTAAAGGCTGAACTTGGAGTTTGCTTTCCTGCTCTATTGCCTTTCTTTTATTCGACCACTTGAAGTATTGAATCAAAATCAAAGATAAAGCTCCACAGATAGCAAAACCAACAAAAAGAGCTATAGCGGTAAGTTCAATATATCTACCGATGAAAGTTGCAAGCGGCACAGCAATAATTGTTGCTACAAAACCGAATATTGCTGCGCCTATACCAGCAATGTGTCCAATAGGCTGCATGGCTAAGGCATTAATATTCCCAAACATAAATCCGACACAGAAAATCATCATGACAAAGAATACTAGCAGAATTGAAAGACTAGGATTTGGCTCTCCATAATATAAAAACACATAGCTTAGGGAAATAAGCGTTAATGCAAGGTTAAATACTGAAGCCAATTTTAGCATACCGAATCGGATAACAAATGTTCCATTTAAAAAGGTTGACAAACCAACAACTATTGCTATTCCTGCGAAAATATAAGGAAACTCTTCAACCAAACCGTATTGTATTTGAAAGATATGTTGACTGGAACTCAAATACACCATAAATGCCGCTGTAGTAAAACCTGAAACGAAGGTGAAAACCACAGTTTGTTTGTGTTTTACAAATTCCTTTAAGCCCTCGCTAAAGAGAGACATTTTCATTTTCTTTCTTTTCTCTTCAACCAAGGTTTCAGGCTGTCGTTGCCATAACCAGATAACCACGAAAAGGCCAAATATCACCTGACTGGTAAAGATGGATTGCCATCCAAAACTATCTAACATCAACTTTCCAAAGGAAGGTGCAATAATAGGCGCTAAAATGAAGATAGCCGTCACAAAAGACATAATTCGTGCCATATTGTCTCCAACAAATCGGTCTCTAACCATTGCCATACTAATGGTTTTTGGTGCAGACAAGCCAACACCTTGTAGAATTCTTCCCAGAATCATCATCTCCATACTTGTGGCATATATACAAATCAAGCTGGCTAAGGCAAAAACAGAGTAACCTAAATAAATAACTGCCTTTCGACCTAAACTATCGGATAATGGACCAGATATGAGCTGACCAAAGCCAGTTCCCAGAAAAATCATGGTGATTAACAACTGATTGTTTTTCGTATCGGAAATACCAATAGTATTGGCAATATCATTTAAGCCTGGCAATAAAGCATCGATAGACAAGGATGCTAACGACATTAAAGATGCCATGATGATGATGAATTCTGTATCAGATTTCTTTTTGATATTCATTAATATATTTTGAGTTACTATTTTTTTATAAATGAGAAGCCCCAAACCATTACCTGGTTTGGGGCCGCAAATTAGTTGAAAAAATTTATTTATAGTTCTTTTTCTCTGTGATATAATAGATCAAAGGAACAATTAAGAGTGTTAAGAATGTTGATGCAATTGTTCCACCCATTAGTGAAATAGCTAAACCTTGGAAGATAGGATCGAATAGGATAACTACGGCTCCAATCACAACAGTTCCTGCTGTTAAAAGGATTGGTGTTGTTCTCACCGCTCCTGCCTCAATTATGGCTTCTTTAAGCGGACTACCTTCTGCCAAGCGCATATTTATAAAGTCGATGAGCAGTATGGCGTTTCGAACCATAATACCTGCGAGGGCAATCAATCCAATCATAGATGTTGCTGTAAAGAAGGCACCCATTAACCAGTGTCCAACCAAAATACCAATCAGAGATAAAGGAATGGATACCATCATCACAAATGGCACTTTAAAGTTCTGGAACCATCCAATAATCAGCATATAGATAACAAGTAGAACAACTGCAAAGGCTGTTCCTAAATCGCGGAATACCTCGTAGGTAATTTGCCACTCACCATCCCACTTCAGGCTGTAATCATCCTCCATTAATGGTTGATGCGTGTATTCTTCAGTTAAAGAAAAGCCTTGTGGCACTTTAATCTCACCAAGATTCTCAGAGATTCCCATAATCCCATACACAGGACTTTCGAGTTTACCAGCTACATCAGCCGTTACATAAACCACGCGTTTCTGATTCTTGCGATAAATGCTTTTCTCTTTAGTAATTTCATTAATCTCAACAATATCGCCGATGGCTAACATCTCTCCAGTTTGAGTCAAGATATTCACCTTTTTCAGATCATTCAAACTAGATCTTTCCTCCTCTTTTAAACGAAGATTGATACCTATTTGATTGTGCTCATTTTCTTGATAGAATTGAGAAACATCTTGACCATTTAAAGTCATGGCTATAGTTTGAACAACCTGCTGCGTACTAACACCAGCTAACATTGCTTTCTCCTTATTCACATCAAACTGATATTCTTTCTGATCATCTTCAATCAACCAATCAACATCAACCACATCGGGTGTTTTGTTAAAAAGCGTTTTTAATTGAGACGCAATAGCAATTTGCTCTTGATCATTCGGTCCATATATCTCAGCAACCAGTGTTGACATTACAGGTGGTCCTGGAGGTACTTCTACAACCTTAACATTGGCATGAAACTTATTTCCTATAGCCTGTAAGCCAGTACGCATCGCTTTTGCAATATCGTGCGACTGTTCATCTCTATCCTTCTTATGAGTCAGGTTCACCTGAATATCGGCCATATTAGTGCCTTTACGTAAGTCGTAATGACGAACCAAACCGTTAAAGTTCATTGGTGCTGCTGTTCCAACATAGCATTGGTAATCCATCACATTATTTTGCTGAGCAACATAGGCAGCAAGCTCTTTAGTCACCATCGCTGTGCGTTCAAGGGTTGTTCCCTCTGGCATATCAATAATTACTTGGAACTCATTTTTATTATCAAAAGGCAACATTTTAACGGCTACTTTTTTAAAATAAACCAAGGTGGTTGAGGCCAATAAAAGAATGATTACCGATATAATAAATGACCATCGCAATTTTGGAGACTCCAACATGGGGCGCATGGTCTTGTTATAAATCTTGTATATAAAACCATCCTCGAGTTTGAACTTACTCTCAATATCTTCTTCTTCATCTTCTCCACCTTTCAACAATCGATAAGCTAAATAAGGTGTAATGGTTAAAGCAACCAATAAGGAAAATATCATGGCAATGGATGCACCAATAGGCATAGGACTCATATATGGACCCATCAAACCTGACACAAAGACCATAGGTAGAACTGCAGCAATTACTGTGAAAGTTGCCAAAATGGTTGGATTACCTACCTCGTCAATAGAGACAAGAGCGGCTTCCATAAAGGACTTCTTCTTCATTTTGAAATGACGGTGCATATTCTCGGCAATAATTATGGAGTCATCGACCACAATTCCCGTTACAAAGACCAATGCAAATAGTGTAATTCTATTCAAAGTATAGTCTAGATAATAGTAGCTAAACATGGTTAATGCAAAGGTGATAGGTACCGAAAGAAATACAACCAATCCACCACGCCAACCCATAGCTAACATTACTACAAAGGTTACGGCTATAATAGCACCTAAAAGGTGTAATAAAAGCTCTGCTACCTTATCGGATGCAGTTGCGCCATAATTTCGTGTCACTTCAACATGAACATCAGAAGGAATCAAATCTTTCTTCAACAATTCTAATTTATTTAGAATCTGATCTGAGATCTTCATTGCATCGGCACCTCTACGTTTCGCTATTGAAAGCGTTACAGCCTGGTACTCGCTTTTAAAAGCTGCATGCAAGTCGTTCACTTCACCATACCCAAAACTTACATACTGAGAAGGAATTTCTGGCCCGTCAACGACCTCTGCAACCTGTTTCAAATACACAGGACTCCCCTCATTTATTCCAACAACAAGGTTGGAAAGTTCTTCGGCATTTTCGATAAAACTACCCGTCTTAACCAAGAACTGATTATCGTTCTTATTAAAAGAACCAGAACCCATTTGTTGGTTAGCAGCTTGAATATTTTGTGCAACACTTAAAGCGTCGACATGGTAGTTAGCCATTAACTCACGGTTCAAAATAACCTGAAGTTGTCGCGAACGTCCACCTCTAATTGCTGTGGATGAAACTTCGCTTACTTTTTCAACTTCATTATTCAATTCCTGAGCAATTCGTCGCAGTTGGAAGTCGTCATATTTTTCGCTCCAAAGGGTTAATCCCAAGACTGGAACATCATCAATGGCACGTGTTTTAATCAATGGAAATGAAATTCCTTTAGGCATCTCATCCATATGTTTCATGATCTCGTTGTACATTTTAACAAGAGAACGTTCTATATCCTCTCCCACATAAAATTGTACAATTAACATCGCTTGTTCCGACATAGATGTTGAATACACATATTCTACGCCTGGTATATTAGCAACCACTTTCTCTAGTGGCTTCACAATTCTTGATTCAACCTCAGTTGGACTTGCACCTGGGTAAGCTAAAAAGATATCAGCAATAGGTACTTCAATTTGAGGCTCCTCTTCTCGAGGTGTTAGGTACGAACTATAAGCTCCAATGATCAAAAAAGCGACCATTAATAGAGGAGTTAGTTTCGAATTTATAAAGAGTTTGGCTATTCCGCCAGCAAATCCTGTTTTCATATGTTTATAGTTTCATATTCTTGCCATATGGAAGTCGCCAAATAGTCATTTCCCTGTGTGTGGGAAGCTTTGCTCATGGCTCGTTTCATATGATATAGAAGATTAGTCTTGAATACTGCATGTTTACTTTACGTTGTTCACCTTTAGCTTGGCACCATCCCAAATTTTACCTTTGTACGATAAAATATACTTCTCTCCTGAGCTTAAACCTGAAAGCACTTCAATTGAATTGCCATAAGATTTACCTACACGAATCCAACGTAACAAAGCCGTATTGCTCTGACTTAGCGTGTAAATACCAATTAGTTGACCTTTCTCTATTAAAACTGACTTAGGAATAACAATTTTGTTCGTCTCTCCCATTTGAATATAGACCTTTGCAAACATGCCTGTATAAAGTTTCACGCTTGAATCTTTAATCGCATCAAGTTGTAGCTTAACTTCGAACTGATTTCCTGAATCAATTGCAGAAGGATTAATTTCTGATACTCTAGCTTGAATGCGACGCTTATTCTGAGCTGTCAATTCAACTTCTACATAATCGTGAAGCTTAATTTGTGATATTTCTGATTCAGGAACACGAGCAACCACTTCATAGTTCCCTTTCTTCTCGATTGAAAGTAAAGGCATTCCCGGAGATGTTAAATCACCAACTTTAACAAACTGCTTAGTAACGCGACCACTGTATGGTGCGCTTACATTTGCATATTTTAAAGTTTCTTCAACTTCAACCAACATACCTTTAGCAGATTCAAGTTTCGACTCAGCGACTTTCTTCTTAATTTGCATCCCTTCTAGTTCTTTCATTGATGCGGACTTCTTATCGAATAAAACTTGGTATCGTTCTAAATTCTTATCAGCATCAGCCAATAAGGTTTCAGAAACCATAACATTAGCTTCAGCTTGCTTTTTCTTTGCCAAGATATCCTTATTACTAATCTGTAATAAAAGCTGGCCTTTACGAACAGTCTCTCCTAGATTCACATGTATATTCTCAACTTGTCCCATAATTCGAGTACTTAGTTTCGAATAAGTTGCAGCTTCAAGTTTTCCTGTAAAACTCAACAATTCGGCTTGCTTTATATTTTTTGCCTGTGCAACTTCAACTGTCAGGTCGAAACCTTTTGTTTTCTTCTTAACAGGTTCACTGCTACATGAAACTAATAATCCAATTGCAACAAAAATGCTTAAATAATATTTTGTGTTCATAGTGTATCTATTGAATGGTGGTTACCTATTTTTGATTTTATTTCAGCTCTTTTTCAAGAAGAAATTCCAGATAAAATTTAGCTGTATAGTATGTGTTTATAGCATTCAAGTATTCTAAGTTTTTGCTAGCAAATAGAGTTTCTGACTGAATTAAATCTGTCATCTTCTCTAAACCTTGATTAAACCGGTTTGTGCGAATTCTTAATGCTTCTTCAGATTGATCTTTTGCCAATCGTCCCGTTTCAATTTTTTGAATACTCAAAATCAATGAACGCTTAGCATCTTTTATTTTCAGATTATTCTGTTCTAGGTAATCATCAAAATCAAGTTTTTGAAGTTGTAGTTCCGCCTTGGCTTTTTTAACTTTAGCTATATTCTTATATCCTTTAAACAGATCCCACGATAATGAAGCACCAATCATATAATTGTTAGCTTTCGTTCCTAGGAATTCTTTATCGTTCCATTCATAAGCACCAAAGGCATTAATACGAGGTAGGAATTTATTACGAGCTGATTTCAACATCTGCTCTTTTGCCGATACACCTTTTTTATATGCCAAAATATCAGATCGATCTTCATTGTTCTTTTCATCTTTAAGATTAGAATTCATAAGTGGTTCTTGAAAAGGATCAGTAGTTGATAATACGTCATTTGATTCTAAACCTATTAAGAACGCTAGATAATCAGAAGCACCTTGTCGTTGATTTTTGGATTGGTTCAAATGGTTCTCCACTTCTAAAGCGCGAACCTTAGCAGCTAAAACATCAGCTTCCTTAATTAGATCTTCATCGAAAAAATCTAAGCTTTGTTTAAGGTTTGCATCGCTACCAGTTTTAACCTTTTCGAAAACATTCACCGCTTCCTGAGCTAGCTGCAATTGCTTGTAGGCTTTTTTCACCTCAAACTTGATATATTCAGCAGTCCTATCCGATTGAAGGCTTACTGCATCATAACCTAGCTTTGCAGCCTTACGCTCGTAAATACCATCAAAATTCAAAAGAGGTTGTTCTACTTTTATCTGAGTTTGGAAATTCTCCATAGAACCTGGGTCATTCAACAAAACAGGATTAAAGTCAGCGGCAGTTACAACTTCTTGCTTCAGTTTAAAACCAAAACTAGCTAATGGATCGTTTGTTCTTACAGCCGTATGAGATAGATTGACTCCTGGTAAGAATAAAGAATGGGATTGTTGATAATTTGCCTTAGCAATTTCAACACGAGTTTGGGATTTCTTAATCTCCTTATTGTTTTTTTCAGCTATTAATAAAGCCTCCTTAAGGCTAATGTTGACATCATTCATTTGAGCAACAGCAATAAAAGGAATAAAAAATACTGAAAAGATAATCAATCGATAGGTTGAGGTTCGCATATATTCTATGATTTTGGATTCTTTAACGCTTCAAAACTATATAAAAATCAGCACACATCCAACCATCTATATATATAAACTATCTATTTTCTTATAGATTAACCACATCGATTTTTATATTAAAGAAAATTAAAGCTTTAGCTTGATATGAGCAAATATTATTTTGTATTAAATGTGATAGGTTTATCTTTGCCACTTAATCAGTAAAAAAGCAATGAAACCGAGTCTTTGAACTTAAACAAAAGACTAGACTTAAAATACAACTAAAAACCATGAAAGATTCAGTAGTAATATTGTGTGGCGGTGGACCAGCTCCAGGAATTAACACAGTAATAAGTAGCGTAGGAAAAGTATTTCTTAAGAATGGTTACCGCGTAATCGGTATGCACGAAGGATACAAAGGTCTTTTTTCTGAAAATCCTGAAACTCAAGATTTAGATTTCCCATTTCTTGATGGTATTTTCAGTAAGGGTGGGTCTTCTCTTAAAATGAGTCGTTTCAAGCCAAAGAATACTGATTTCAACACAAATTTCTTTATTAAGAACAATGTGAAGCTTTTAGTTACAATTGGAGGAGACGATACAGCATCTACTGCCAATCGTATTTCTAAATATTTAGAAGATAATCAGGTTTCAATTTCAAATATTCACGTACCTAAAACAATTGATAATGATCTTCCGTTACCTATAGGCTCTCCTACTTTTGGATTTCATTCAGCTAAAAATGAAGGTGTACGCATAGCAACAACGGTTTATGAAGATGCTCGTACGTCACAAAATTGGTTTGTATTATCAGCAATGGGTCGTGAAGCGGGTCATTTAGCATTCGGTATTGGAGCTTCAGCTCACTTCCCAATGATCATCATCCCTGAGATGTTTAATAAAACAGATATCTCGGCAGAGAAGATTGCTAACTTGGTTATTTCATCAATTATCAAACGTCGTATTTTAGGTTTAAATTACGGTGCTGCGATTATCAGTGAAGGTGTATTTCACTTTATGGATACAGAAGAAATTGAAAGCACAGGTATCAATTTCACTTATGATGCTCATGGGCATCCTGAGTTATTTAATGTAAGTAAATCACACGTATTCAATATGTTTATTCAACGTAAGATGAAATCATACGACTTGAATATTGGAACCCGTCCAGTAGAACTAGGCTTCGGATTACGTTGTTGTCCACCTGTTGCCTACGATTTAGATTTATGTACCATGTTAGGAAATGGTGTATACAAGCTATTTAAGGCTGGACAATCTAAATGTATGGTAACTGTCGATCCTAAAGGGGATGCATCTCCTCTGTTTCTTAAGGATGTTGAGGATGAAAACGGGAAAGTAAAACCTCGATTGGTTGATGTTAACAGCGAAAAAGTTGTAACTGTGATGAACAACAACCTTCATTACTTATGTGAGGAAGATTTAGAGGCAGCTAAAGCATACCTACCTGATGCTGAAAACTATTTATTCAAAAAGATCTTAAACTGGGAATAAGCTATTCCTATTTTTATAATTACTTAAAGCCCAAATCATTTATTTGATTTGGGCTTTAATTTTAGCAAAACCTTCTATTCAACTTATCCTAAAAATATAATACATTGATAAATAGTTCTATTGTAGAATTTTTTCACTAATTTGTATAGCGCTAACAATCAAATAAAAAGGAAGATGAAACTAATTAGTAATTATAAAGTTTTTCTTGACAAAAAGCTTGTTGTTGAATATCATGAAGGTTCGGGAACATTGGAAAATGTTAAAGCTTTCAAGCTAAAAGAAGCTAGTGATATAAACTACTCGCCTAACTATGATTTACTCATAGATATTAGAGCCACTACTATTGAAGGTATGAGAAATGATGTGAAAGAATATATCAAATTTGCAAGATCTCATAAGGGCATATCTGGGAATCGAAAGTTAGCTGTTATTACAAGTAGTCCTCGACATGTCGTATTCTTCACTTTCTTAAACATGTTCAAAATGCGATTGCCTCAAATTATGAAAATATTTAGCTCTTTAGACGCAGCGATGTTTTGGCTTGGAGAACCGATAGATACTGTGTTAAATTCCAAGTAATATTATCGGAAATAT
>TARA_R110001583_G_scaffold10061_8_pt1 | contig 12506 bp, 4 predicted proteins | sample TARA_R110001583 | Tara Oceans TARA_R110001583 (sample SAMEA4398432) | marine metagenome | biome: Polar Biome; feature: [MES] marine water layer (ENVO:01000295) within the mesopelagic zone...; material: water (ENVO:00002006), including particulate matter (ENVO:01000060) such as...... | reverse complement strand
AAGGCCATATTGATGAAGAATGAAGACTAAGTTCGAATCCATTATCATTACTCATCACTGTTCTGTTGGACCTCGTGTCTCTCCAATATTGCAGCACTTCCGTTGCACCTCTTGATCTAGTGTATCTCTTAAAAGTGTATTTTTCTGGTGGATAAACTGTCTGTGTGAATCTCAAAGATTCAAATTTCTTTATGATATTTGATGGGTTTCTGAGTGCTCGTCCAAGATATAGTTTTGAAGCTTTCCCGTATGGCTCTGATTCTATATCTGATACTTGAGCATGCGCGTTTACTTCTTTGTTTGACATAAATGTGATTTGGTTATTATATTCTGCTACTACAGATATACGAGACATCGGAAGTTTTCCGCTTTGCGTGTATAAATTAAAGATTAATGGCTGATGTTTTGAAACTATAGGAGGCTCATCGTACACTTGTATTGTTGGGTCTTTAAAGGGGACCGCATGTCTCTTCCCATCTTGGATGATTATTTTCTCAACCGGAGCCTTGACAAAGGTTAATCTGTTGTTCTTTCTTTGTCTCCGAGTGATCGCATTATCTCCAGCCCTTATTTGTTTCCATGAGCAGTATCCCCATGGTCCATTACGGTGAGTCAAAAGGATAGGCAACATCTTGCTCTCACTAAGAGAAGTGCTTATAGAATATGAAGAAGCAGGCGCAACACACCCAAATGTATTAGTGTCTTCTCCGTGACCATTGGTCTCGTCCTCAATTGGATCATTGACCAGTATGTTCATTCCTATAAAATCTTTAATTAAATTTGCCATCTATTTCTCCGTTAGTCTAATGTAAATATGGAAGCGGTCGGGAAATTCAATGTATTATAGAATACTCCGTTAGATAATATCTTCCCTGATGCATCTGCGTATCTCAAAGTATATTGCTTGCTTCCGGTACTGCTTCCTGTTGGGTGATATTCATTCTTTGTGTTATTATGTATCCATGGGTATTGATAATCTGTTGCCGGCAGCTGCGTGGCTTTATAAAAGTTGTCGTATGTCTGGGTGAAATTAGAGCCGCTTATTCTGTAGGTATAACTCGCCGAGCCATCGACTATCGTTCCCGGATCTCCTAAATCATTAAAAGTAGTATTGATAGACTTACCAGCAGAGATCATCTCCCATATCTCTCCGTTGTGATCTGAATGTGCGACAGAGGCAGTGACGCCAAACGAAGCTGAAAGATTATCTGCAAATGTAGTTATATTTACTGTATCAAAAACTGTGTTGTCTTTTATAGATTGCGATAGTGTATTCCAGAATTCCAAATTCTTTGCCGCATAATTTGTAGGATTTATACTAGCTGTTATCGTCCCGAGATCAGGTGCAAATTCAACACCACTTGAATCTGCTATTGTTCCGCTCAAATCGACTCGATAATGATATGTCTTTGTCGTCCCACCACTTAAGTAGAAAGCAATTCCGTGATCATGCACAGCACCCTGATCCCAACCATCTGCTCCGCCAGCCATTACAGAGCCGGAAGGAAAGGTAAAACTAACACCAGTTCCGCCACCTGTGTTTCCTCGTGCCAATACTATACTATTTCCATATGAACCTGTATTCACTGCGGTTACTGAGAATTCGGCCCTATTATCGCCTAGATCTGTGTAAGAAGCCACAACTCGCCCCTGACCACTTATCGTACTGCTGACGTGGTTCCACCAATTGGTGTTGTTGCTAGTGTTTTCGGGATGTGCCGAAAGTTCTATATTGGAACCAGCTACATTACCCGGATTGTCTTGATCTATTTCATAAACCTTAGGGACACCACTTACCGTAATTTTAATAAAATCCCCTTCTCTTGCTCCATCAGTGGAGGCACGATTTGAACAGGCTCCGGTCAAAACAAAACTTCCTGTTGCTTTTGTCCCAGCATAAGATATACCATCAACTTCAAACGAACCATGAGAAAACACAGCTGATGTTGATGCATAATCATATTCTTTATTCTTCCAATGATTATTTCGATGTTGCTTTTGTCTGTTTGAAAGTATACTGTACGAACCGGAGGCAATACCTTCCGAGTCTGTGTCGGGGTGCGATGGTCCATGTATTGGATCAACACCGAATCTTCCAAGATGTCTTCGCAACATTGTTTGAAGACCTTCTCTCTTATTGATGTGTGTATCGGTTCTCGTATATGATAACTCACCAGATCCGCTTGAACGAACAGAAAGATTCCTGAATGGGAGAGCATTATATACGCTTCTTTCACCATCAACACCATCCATGAATATTCTTGTTGAGGTCTCGAATGCTCCGGGAGCAGAGAACTTGCTTACAATGATAGACTTGGTTGCGGTATTATCATCATGGTTTCCAACCTCTTCAGGGGTCCTAAAAGCGGCGATAGCTGTTCGGAAGAGGTTACTACCTGCTCCGACGATATTACCTGTTGCTGAGGGCTTCTGGGCTATTAAACTGGCATTGACTGTTGTCCCGGCAAGTTCTGTTTTTAATGCTGGTTCAAAAAAGTAAACCGTATCGGAGATCGAACGATATCTAAGATTGTTTTCTTTTCGTCCAACAGCTGCTATCACTTCGTAGTTTCTTTTGTAGTTACCCATTAACCGAGAGTTACTTTTGATATTTCCGACTGAGAAGTGTTTCTTGGTTCTTCCGTCTCGATACCAACGGGCTATTTGTCTCGAAGGATCGGGATATGGTCCACCGTAGTCAGGACCAACTAATGCGAACACACCGTCCTTTGTTGCTTCATCGGTAGCCTCACCAAAAAACATTCTCCACTCTTCAGCTCTCGAATATTGATCGTCTATGTTATTTGCAGTTGCTCCTCCACCTTCTGTCTTCAATGTTATATCGTATGTATTCATTTTCAGGTGGCGAGACTGTCTACCACCAATATGTGTTTGAGTAAAAGGGCCCTGCATGGGGATTTCGTTTGAAAGATCTGTTGTATCCGAGTGTAAATTTGTTAGAACTGTGTTGGCCCTAAAAGAGCTACTTACAGCATTGTGATACCCACTTCCATCATTTGATCCAGAGAATAGATTATAAGGGGCAAAGCGGTTCCCCTTTAAAATGTGTTGATAAGAATATGCGTCATCCAATGGGTGATCTGCTGCGGTGCTAGAATTCTTTCCGACCAAAGTACTGAAAGATAGCTTCTTTTTGGCTATGGTATTTGTAACATCATCACACTCTTTGGTGTTTACGATTCCTTGACCAGCTCCAATACCGACAGCATAAACGTTTCTGGGTATGCCTACTGCATTTGTCTCTCCATGAGGTCGAATATATTCTTTATATATTTCTCTGTTCTTGTTAACTTCATAATTTATACCGCCATGTATCGTATTTCTTTGAACAGCATCAAAGCTATATGGCTTGTTGTGAAAGGATTTGATATCTTGTTCTCGATAATAGAATGTCCCGTCAGCCTTTCTTAAAATCTGCTTTTGCAAAGGTCTCTTTGTATTGACAACTCTTCTTATATTATTCTCATCGGAAGATACATCTTCCTTTCGTTGAGCTTGCCAAACGCAATGAACATTTTCCTCTTTTGTGTCTCCACCGCTAAAACCTGTCGGTAAAGTCAACCCAGATGACCCGGCTGGTGCTGTAATTGGTGTATTTCCCGCCTCTCCGAGAGTGCCTTGTGTTACAAGGACGTTATCGCCAACCCTTGATGCAACTATATCTATTCCCATACCAGCATTAATTCGCGTGATAAGCTCATCTGCTGTTGCACCTGCATCAGCAGAAGCCAAGCCTACATAACCGATGTCGACAGTTGTATCTGAAGTTGCGTCGTATGAAGCGTGGTTATTAGCTACCGGCTGTCCACCAGTAAAGTTAAAAGTTACTGTTACACCTGCGGCATTTGTTAGTGTAAAATCTTTAGTATCAACAAGCGCCGCTTCAACACAAGTGACGATTATTGCTGTTGCTGCTACTTTGTATGGCCTATATTCAGGAGCATGACCTTGAGCCCACTGGTAGCCTTGCTCTTGACCTCCCATCATTTGGCCTATGCCGGGTTTTGCCGGTAACCCAAGTATTGGAAATTTGTTTTGGTGTTTTGGTCTCTCTAAGATATGGCTTTCAATAACATTTAAAATACCATCCGAGAATCTAGCAGATGCTGGGTAGAGTTGCTTTATACCGAAAGAAATTGACTCATCAATCCATTTATAGAACTCAAAAAACTTTTCTTGGTTCGGTTCGTTCTCGATAGACTCAAAGAATTGTTGGCGAAGAAAGTCCATATCTTTATAATTTGGACGATATTTATTCTCCGGTTGGCCTATGAGATTATTAAAGCCGGCAACTGATGCAAACATTTTAACAACTTCATCTGAAATTACCGCTTGCATACTCTTTTCAAAAGCATAAAAGTTATCAGCGACCTCGTCATCTTGAAAGAAATATTCGTTTGAGCCGTCTTTAACTGTGATCATATCAGAGGTATATATTGAGGATGGTATCCTTCTCCTTGCAGTTGATAAATAAATCTTATCAAACGCTTTGTTTGAGCTAGCTAAAAAGCCGGCTCCTTGTCCATAGTGCTTGTTCTTTGTTACTTCACTGAGCCATCCATATCTGTTAGTCATGCCGGCTGATCCGGATGACGCATCATAAACCGTAAAACCTCCGGTACCATCAGATACAGTATTATTCTCGAAGTCCCAATGGAAAGCTAATGTGTCCTTTTGCGGAATAGAGACATTGTCAATCGAGAATATAGAATCATTCTCCAGAGGATGTCTTACGCCAAAAGCTTCTGAATCGAATGCATGTTGGTCGATTTCCGCATTACTGATATAACTCTGCCAGTATTTTACATCTGTTACGACAACATCAGAGAATGTTACTGATGATCCTGTAAAGTTTGTCTTCTCTGCTCCAGCAAAAACTTTCTTGCTTGAACTAAGGTACAACTCTCCATTTGCGATTGAGGAGGTGCTCATGGTAACAGTATTATATATTGTATTATCTTCTGTACATACGGCATAAAAGTCAACGTCGACTGTTACAGAGTCAATAGCTCCTGTGATATTCGCCAATGGATACTTTGAGTTTTTAACTCTCAAAGCGAAGTTCCACTTTTGTTCGTCATAAAGATTTGGTATCACAGAGGATGTCATCCGGATTCCATCAGAACCCGTTACTATGAACTGGCTGTGTTCTCGGTTTGTTGTGCTAGCAACAAGAACTTTCAAGGTCTTGTCAGTTGCGTGGAAAGTATATTCGTCTATTGCTGGGTCAATACGGTGAAAGCCAACGATAGAACCAGTTGTAAATGACTTCTCGTAATAATCACTAGAATCTGTATTTGGTTGTCTCGGGAATAAAACCTCTGCTTCGAGGGTGTATGCCGAGTATTTTGTGTTAGTATTTGGGTTTTTGATATACCCAACACCGTCTGAGCCGGAGTTTTGATAAACTGAAGCGTCTGTGTTGTCTGCATTATTGAAATTTAAGCCATTTGTCTTTATGGCTTTGTATTCGTAGTTGTCTCTTAATGTATATGTTGCTCGATCTGCATAGAGATTGAGCTTTACTAGGTCAGAATCAACCCCAAAGTTCTTGAGATATCGTTGAAAAGACTTTTCTGTTCCTTTTGTTTTATATATATCAATGATATTGTTATATAAATTTTGGTAAATTAAGTTTTTGACCTCTGTTAGGTCTCGATCGTACTTTTCATTAACGTCATGTTCCAAGAATTCTTCAACCAAGTTTGCTTCAACAAGCAAATTCGGAACAACAAACCCTCGATGTCTTAATAATTGCTGAGAGAATGGAAATGGTTTGTCTTGATCACTGAATGAAAGGTAGTGTTTCCCGGTAAAGTCGTCCTTTTCTACCTCTGGTCCGAAGTATTTCTCGTCTTTTATCCGATTCATGTAGGAGATTTGCGCATGAAGCGTGTCAAAATAGCTTGCCATGATTTGACAAAGGTATTTAATGTTCTTTCCGGTCCCTGTGTCGTTCTCAATAAGCCAAGATGGAAGGAGATGATAAAATAAACTTGTATTTTGGTCATCAGCTATCGCTCCGATCTCCATAAGTTCGGTTTTCTTGGCCGATACGGTTGGGTGAGATGAGTATATGATTGGGTCTTTGTACTCTCTATCGGTCTTTCCGGATAGGATTATGGCTGAGCCTGTGTTTCTTGTGGTTGAAGTGTAGCCAATAAAGTTACCATTAGATAAACGACCTGAATAATCTAATATATTTGAATCCGTTGCCGCTATCTCTGTGATACCTTCGTTAAATTTGAAATAAACACCGAGATCGATGTTGTCCAAACTATCATCTGTTCCGCCTCCAAGATTTACAAACCAGTTTTGACCAATTTGTTTTCCTGTTCTCTCTGCTTTCCAAAATCTAAATTCATCCATGGAAGCTGATAATAACTGTCCGTCGCCCTTTGCATTGACAATTTTAGCCCCTATGGACGCTATAACACCGTTTGTGGACGTTTTAATGTCATCCCAAGGGGAAGACACTGTCTGTTCTTTACTAAGCACGGAGTCAACGAATAGACGTGTCTTAACGCCTGTTGATTGACTAAGCATTGTTATTGCATAGTGATGCCATGCAGAATCTGCTATCGAAGCAGTTGTAACTGTTGTTGCAGCTAAGGAATAGCTTGATGTTGTAGCAGATGTTGCGAATTCAATATTAATTGGTGATGTTCCGTCAGTTGATGCTGAAAGAAATATCCTAAAGTGCTTGTTGTCACTATTTGTAACGTCGTAGATGATTTCCTTTGAGGCTATCGTGGAATCGAAACCGGTCTTTTTTAACCAGAACTCTACTGAGTTACCGACTGTTAAATCTATTTTTAAGTTGTTTTCTCGTTTATTTGTTGCGTCATATGTCGTTGAAAGATCAAACGTATCATTGAGTGTCTTTCCAGTCATGCCGGCAGACGCTGTATGAGGGCCACCGAGAATATAGACATATTCCTTGCTAGGGGCACTTGTATAATAGCCGTCTGAACCTTTGGAGCCACCGGCAGTATTGATACCGAAGTTCACAAACCCGTTTGTTCTCGGATATAAATTGTTAAAAATATATCGGTCGAGATAGCTTGAGCTGTTCTCGAACTGTTGACGCTCTGCTAGCGTTCCATCATATGGATATTGTTGCTGGACTCTATTAAAAGCATATTCGTAATAAAGTTCGGCTGAACCGAACTTTGCAAAGTTGGATGCAGTTGAAAAGTCTATTGGCGGAACGAACTCCACCTTTTCTTTCGTCTTTTCACGAACTAGTGACACACCTTCAACTTCAGCCGAAGCAGATGCTAAGGTTTCGGTTTGGTGTATTTTATTTGTTTTGCTGTTTTGGAATAGATCCTTTATCGACATTATTCTACCACTCTAAATTTAAAGATGTACGGCTGCTCTACATAAGAATATAGGTAATCATCATAAAAGGACAGCTGAAGGCCGTATTGAAATCCTGTCTCAAAAGGGGAGAATTCAAGATCAACATAGTTTCCTGATACATCATGAGAAAGCTGTGTAAATTTAATTGAGCCTGTGCTGTATGGTATGATCTCTTCTCCATCTTCTATCCTGTATATTCTGTAAGTCGCATCTTCAATAATTAGATTTTGTGGGGTTTTTTGTGCTACTGTGTAGATATTTGGGCACCAGTTCTTTTTTCTAATGTAAAAACGTAGTCGTGCAGTCTGATCTACACAATATTTCTGCATTAGGTTTCTTACGGTGATGACGTATTTTTGATTGTCACTATATTCTTCGGCTGTGTGTGAAGTGGGCTCTATGGTTCCTGTATGGAATTGATTTCCTGCTCCGTCATGCCAAACATCATATAATGTGCTTTGGGTTCCCGTTAGATACACCGACGCACTATAAATACCTCTGGATGAATAACCAGCAGCATAAGTGTTTAAAGCTGTTCCTCCGAGAGTTTCATACAAGGATGCTGATAATGGACCTGTTCCAATAGTAGGAATGTTCGTCAAAACTCCACGAGGTTTGTTATAAAGGTATATCTTATTTAAATTCTGATCTGCTGTCATTAACGATGAGCTAAAATGAAAGTTGCCTCGATTATCTTTTGTTGTATCATCCCAACGTGCTTCAATGACTGGTCTTTTGAAATGAAACTCTGTTTTTCTTGCGAAGAATTTCTTGGTGTAATAGGATTTCTCCTCAGCCTCTTCGGCATTGCTTAGTTTTATAGCAAATCCATAGTTATTATATTGACCACCAGCTAAACCTTTTACCCAGTTCTCAACGATATTAGATACGTCTATAGTTAAATCTTCCAGACCAGTATCGAATGAAGCGGTTAGAGCTTCTGCATACAGATAATCTCCACCTTGTGTTGTCCATGTCGAAGCAGATGCATTATTTATCCAGTTTGATCCTTCTTTATCATATGTCAAGTCTGTGTATTCAACCATGTCAAGACCGGTCCCTTCTTGCCAGCTTTGAGAGATTGGTAATATCCAAAGGTTAAAACTTTCCGGTGTTTGCTCTGTGTGGATGGCATTATAAAGTTTCAAATAAAATTCAACGCTTCCTGATGCTGCCATCGTTCCAGCGGTTCTTCTTGTGGAGATAGTCTCCAGAGGAAATTGTACCAGTGCTCTTGCATATTCAAAAGAGGAAGATGTTTGTTGGCCAAATATGGAGAAAATCTCCATTATATCAGAAGATCCCATATTCGAACCAGTCCCTCTTGTCACGAGGTTTACTTCGAAAGCATTTGTTATAGTGTTGTCGGCACTTGCTGTTATTCTAAAAATAGCCATTATACTGCTGCTCCTTTTATATCATTATCCAAATACTTTATCTCCAAGATACAGTTTTTTGGACACGTAACCATGGTCCCTTTGTCAGATAACAAATCTTCTATATTAACCGATACTGTTGAGTAGTTCGCGCCTTTTTTTGTTTCCATTGTGACTTTAACACAGTCGATAACTCCGATTGTCTTATTTATCGTATTATATATGTTGTTAATATAAATGGGTTCTCCAACATTCAATTTATTTACAAAATGTTGTCGGAGTCTTGCATCAACATCTGCTAGAATGGTCATTGAGTTCAAGTTTGGGTCAATAACCGCTTCGTATCTAAAGCCGATATTTATAATCTTTGTATCGTATATATCAATGCCATCATTTAGCATTTTGTTTTTCGTGAGCCACGTTTTCAGATTGTTTTTCACAACTGCCTTTGTATTCATTAAATACCCATCAGCATCTTCCGAGGCTACATACAATGCTAGTCTTCGGTTTGTTCCTCCCGGATCATTAACGATATTGGCACGTTTAACACCTCCGAGGCTTGGCGGCATTTGATAGCAGTATGCTTCATAGTCATTTCTTGTTACAGCCCGTCCTTGAGCCGCATAGACACCATAAGCACGATATTTCAACTCTTCAGAAGAAGGGAGAGAAGCGTCTTCACTGATTGCTTGGTCGTTTGCACACTCTAAAGACTCTCTAACATTTAGATAAGGAGCTGTTGTAGTATTTGAAGAGTTCGGAAACTCCATGATAACTTCAGAAGTTTGGTTTAGCTGTCCAATCGCTACTGATATTTGGGTTTGTGTGTTTGCTCCATACATTATCCTAAGAGTTGTGTTTGAAGGCGCTACTCCAAATTTATCACTGTTTAAAAGTTTATTTGGATCAAAAGCATCATCTGTAATATGATTCTTACCGGTTTGTTTTAAAACAATTTGTGCTGGGTCGGTTACATCTTCAACAATTCCTTCTGTGTCTGAGCCATATCCGAAACGAATATATGTTCCACTCTCATCCTGTTCTAAAATAAATCTTCTTGCAACAGCGAATGGCTTTAATATCGACGGAACACCATCGCTCTGTGCTGTTGGGTTGGTTGTCTCTTTATAGATGATATCATGTGTTAGATTTGGAACCTGATAATATTGATGACCTTCCGAATCAAAAACTGATTCAATCTCATTTATTATAGATGGTCCGATCCTGATTCTCAAAAACCTCTGGAAGGCACCAATGGTTACATCTTTAAAATAACGGTTCCCACTTCGGACTCTTCCGAAAGTTCTGAGGGCATATTCTGTTGGTTTGTTAGTCGTTGCATCAAATTTGGATGCTACCACTTCTATGTTATCATCATTAAAATTAACGTTCTGCTGTAATATAAAGTTTATTCCGGAGCTTGAGCGAAACTGAGAGCCTCTCTTTAGTATCGGAATGTTTGCTGTGTCGGGTCCGAGACCTGATAATGCCGCTGGTACCAATATATAAAATGTTAAGTTTGCGTAAACTGAAGGTGATCCATAAAACTTATATCCCATTTGGGCCGATAGTCTTCGGACATTGTCATATTGTAATGCTGTTTCTAGAAAGGATTCGTTTGCTTGGAAATCAACATAATACGACATTATATCTCCAACATAAGCAACAGAATCAAACATCATGGCTCCAAATGAGGATTCGTTGAAATCATTATACCTATCGGGGTAAAATCTCTTTGCATGTTCGACTAGACTTGATTTTATCGAGTCAAAATCTCTATTTGTATATTTTATTACGGGCTTTTTTTTTGTCATCTTTTATTTCCTAGTAAGAAGTGCCTGCGAACAGAGCGACTCCGGAGTTGAGGTTCAAGTTGAGATTCAACATATCTTCCAAGTTTATATTGTCTATATGATAGACAAGTTGAATATTGATCATATTTTCATAGTTGTCGAGACTCCTTACGATAACATTTCTTAAAGTTAAATAGTTCAATTTAGAACTTACTTGGGAGTTTATACGACTTCTTATACGAGAAAAGGCGTCTTCTGACTGGTTCTCAAATAGGAATTGGCGAATGCCTACTCCATATTCCGAATCACTTATCTTTTCTCCGGGATTTGTTAGTAAAAGATTCATCAAGTGAAACTTCACAAGTTCTCTTATATCGTCGACGTTTTTATAGCCATGTGTGTCGTCGAATTGTAATGGCATTGAAGGTGCATAAATCATCTGGTATCCTCAAAGTAAATATTTTATACATTAAATATTGTTCTGTTTTATTTTCTTAGTAATTTGAGGACAGGATCATCACAATCATCTAAGTCCTTGACAACCCTATTCCCAAACTTTCCTAAATTCAAATTAAGGTCGGGTATCATATTCTTCAAAAAGCCGAACATAGACCTTTTGTGTTCTTTAGATTCCTCTTCATCAAACTCTTGATCTCGATAAGCAGCTTGGAAACTTTTTTGCAAAAGCTTTTTGGTTGTTTTTAGTGCACCCTTCTCTATGTTCTCGAATTGATCGGCATCATTTGTACCTCTGGTCAAAATACCATCATCAAAGTCGGCGTCGTTTGAATTATTTTTAGATTTTATTGGGTCCCATCCATCAGCTGCTGCTCCGATAGAGTTGTAGAAAGAGGTATATAGCGTTGCCATCGCAAATGAGACTGGTGCTTTGATTGGGATCATCTTTTCAAAAAGGATTGAAAAGTCTTCTGTTTTTACTAAGTTTTTGACCAGACAGTGGTTATCATAGTTATTTTGTGAGTCTGTACCTAGAAACTGTTCTACTGTTTCATCTATGAATGGATGCTCAAAAGAAGCCAATGGTTGGATTGTCTTATCTCCTCTCTTATAACTTTTCATGAGCTTGTTCCTTCTTGTGTTGGATTTGATAGCATCATAATCTACATATTCATCCGGAAACATATAACTAATTCTTATTCCAAAGTGAGCAGGAGATTCCTCTCCGAAGTAGTGAGATAGTTTCTTATCCCTTTTTATCAATTGGGTATTTTGTATATACTCTCTAAAGTCCTTCAGTTTCACTATTCCATAGTATTGTTCTGGACCTGTGGTTTGGTCTAAAGTTAGTTCTCTCTGTTGTAGAAATGCTCTTTGGTTGGGGGTTAGACCTTGTTTGTTAGGATCGACTGCTTTTTCTTCTATTCTGACATATCTCTCAACAATAAGGCATCCTTTAGCAGCGATTTCTTCTTGCTTCTCTTCGGACACTTCAATAGTGCTGTAAAGATCAGTATCGTATTCTGGCTCCATGATTTGGCCGAAACCGGTTCGCTGTCCGGATGAATACAACTCTTCTGATGCTGTTGTGCCGATATTTAATGAAGAGCCAATAAATAGGCCAGCTTGGTGGAACATGTAGTGTCTTATATCGTTTACCTTTGGGGGGACTATCTTCTGTAATCTGTTTACATACCTCTCCATCTCTTGACGAGTAATACGATCAAATAAAACACGAATGCTACTCTCAACAGTTCTTATCGCATATACTTTCGTTTGAAGGCGGAATCTTTTCAATCTTGTTACTCTCGGATTGTCGACGGTTATTCTTTCCGTCGGATCAACAGGAGCATTATAAAGATCTTCTTGATATTCATCATATGCCATGGCATACTTGTAAAACGTCTCAGGGTTTTGAAAGCTAGATTCGTCCAACTTGAAGTTTGCAAAATCACCAATTGGAAGCTTCATATTAAACACACCGTCTTCTCCT
>TARA_R110001583_G_scaffold116972_1_pt1 | contig 12507 bp, 7 predicted proteins | sample TARA_R110001583 | Tara Oceans TARA_R110001583 (sample SAMEA4398432) | marine metagenome | biome: Polar Biome; feature: [MES] marine water layer (ENVO:01000295) within the mesopelagic zone...; material: water (ENVO:00002006), including particulate matter (ENVO:01000060) such as...... | reverse complement strand
GGTTACTAAAGCGCCGATAATAGCGACACTAATAAATAACGTTATTTTGCGAGTGTTTTTCATATTTAGAAAAACATATAAAGAGCTTATGGCAATTGAGACAATAAAATATCGTAAACCACTACACCCGCCAGCAATTTCAAATGTACCAGCAGGAATAGATACAAAATTACCTTCTACATAGGTTGGTATACCAGTGAAGCCCATCATGAAGTTAACGGCACTTACAGATATCGTTTGCAATATTGAGACTAAGGGGCCCCACATCGGAATAATTAAAATCAAAAAGGCTGCAGGAAATACTACTCGCCAATGGAAGCGATACAGCATTATTATTGCAGAAATAATAATGCCTAAACTAGATAGCCAATAGCCGACACTTATTTGTGCCGCGGCACTAGTAAAAAGTCCGTAACAGGAAGCAAAAAATAATAAAAATCCAGGCCATGAAAAGTGCAGCTTATATACAAGCATATTATCACTTTGCAGTTGATAATATAAATACAGGGTAATAAATGGAATTAAATAGGCGTGTGAGTACGTGCCATCATCAAAGCTATGTCGCCAAAGTGTTACCAGAACAGGAAGGTTTAAAAACGAAAAAAGGAATAAAAGTGCTACGATTCCAATGAAAGGGCTATGTGTTTTCATTTTTGTTAAAAGAGTCATGTACTTGCTTAGCATATATTTAATTACCATGAATGGTTTTATATTCTTCGTGTTTTACACCAAAAAAACCTGCAAGGGTGCCTGCACAAGAGCAAAACCTAAATAAGCCATTAACTACGGTAGTTTTGTTTAATGTAATCAAGCCTAATAGTAAGTAAGCTAATCCTCGAATAAACCTTACACCAGCCATAGCTAAGCAATAGGGGATGGCTGAGAACAGCTTGTCCTCGAATAAATGGCTACGAGTAAAGCCAATACCAGAGCGAAATCCTCGGCGTAAGAACCATTTTACGGTGGCTCGAGTTTTTGGGAACTCTTCTACAACCGGAGCATCAGTATAAAAGGCTTTAAAGCCTGCTTTGGTGCACTTCAAGGCAAAGTGATAATCACTAGCGCCAGTCATCGCAAAGCGACTATCAAATGCAGGAGTTATTTTTTCGAGTACATTGCGACATATCAATAAATTATTTGTGTAAAATTTATTGACACTATCACCTTCTTTTAAAGGATTTTTACCGTAGATTAGCTCAACTGCCCACGCCGGGGTCCCTGGTTCGCCAACTGAAAGTATGTGGCTAGTCACTATATCAGCATTATATTCTTGCTGCTTATTTAATAGTTTTTGTGCCCAATTTTTTTCTGCTGGCCATTCATCATCATCAATAAAAAATAAATATTGTGAGTTGGTTTCTAAAAACTCAGCGACACATTTATTTCTTGCCGCGACTATGCCAGGTGTTTTTTCACAAGCGTAAGTTATTTTAAATGGGCTAACCGAAGTAACTTCATTGACGACTTCTAATGTCGCTTGTTCATTGGCATTGTCAACAACTAGTATGTTTAAGGTTGTAGTTTGATCAACGATTTGTTTGGTTAACGCTTCCAGTAAGCGCTTTAACCAGATGGGCCTACGGCAGGTTATTATCGCTATCGTTGCGGAATTTTTATATGCGTCCATTTATTAATATCCAGTGGCAATTACTACAGTACGAGAAATAGCTTATAGTGTTTTTAGTTTTATGTCATCTATCAATATATTACCTTCATAGTAATTGATGTGGGGTTCTCCAATCATAAAGTAATCTGGATAGGCACTGTTGATTGGCCAAGATGTAAATTTACGTTCTAAAAAGGTTTGTTCGTGATTATCAACACAGGTAGTATCCAATTCTTCCGGTGTTTGATTGTAATGAAATACACAGTTCTTTCGAAGGTCTATTTGATTTTTGTATGTTGTTTGGCCTGCATTTTTAAAGTTACCAGTAATAGAAAATTTATATAAAATACTAGTTCGTGTAAAAGTAATGGTATACCACTCATTAGGTAAATAATGATCTAAAGGGGTATTAGCAACTCTTTGCCAATCTCTATTTACATAACTAATAAATTTTTTGCCAAAAGCTGTATCTGTTTTGCTTTTTCCATCTAGGGCGATAACATTAACGGTATTATTATTATCCTTTCTATTCCAACTATCTATTACAAACTTTCGATGATGATGGCTCCATTTGTTATTATGTGGTTTTGGGAGCTGGTCCATAAGTGCAAACCAATAGAAACCATTATGACCAACACTTGAACCTTCTCTCCATGGCTGAGCAGTTTCATCTCCATGGCTATAGCCATTGGGCTTACTTTCATTGCCATAATTAATAAATCCAATTCTAAAGCTCAGTTGATATTTACTTGGGAGGGCATTCGTAGGACGTAATATTACTGCATCAGTATGGTCAGGTGTAGTTAATTTTAATACGTTATTTTTATTATCCAAAGGATCTTTAACTATATCTAAATAGTCTATTAATATAGGCTTTTTGGTTCGGGTGTATATCTCAGCAGTTAACCAATTTTCTTCTCCTAATGAAATGGAGTTTCGTAAGGCTTTAGGTGGGAGGATATTGAGTTGTTGATAATATTCACCAGACTCAGTAAATAGGCCTGTATTTTTATTTGGATCGGCAACCCAGTTAGGAATATTTGAAAATAGAGCTTTTTCAAAGCTTTCAGTGAGCGTTAAATTGCTAACAGAGTCTTCAAGATCGACTTTTTTTGAGCAACTTATCAGAAAAAATAAAATAAGTACTAAGCAGTGCTTTAATAGGTGGTGCAACTGAAACCCTTATATTTTAGTACCGCAATTATAACTAAAAATTATCATATCAAAGTTGTTGTAAAAATTGAAACTTAACTTTTTATTAAACACTTAAGTCGCTATAGTTAGCGGTATATTATTTAATAATTATAAAAATGAAGAATTTGAATCAATCAACAGTGTTGAATGCCTTTGCAAAAATATCACTATATTTTTTTTATTTTAGTGTTTTACTCACCGTTCTTTGTAACGTTATGCCTTGGTCTACATCTTGGTCTCTAATTGAGATGCCGTTATTATTTGCTCCAAGGTGGTGGATTTTTTTATTATTGTTGCCTGTTGCTTTAATAACACCGTCTAAAATGATATCGCAATGGAAGAGTATGTTCATAGCGTTTGTTGCCATTACTTTTTTCTATTTCGGGTTCCATTTACCTAACAATTTTTTCTCAGCTAGAATAACAGCACAGCCTCTGCCTATAATGTCAATTAACTTAGGTGGTGGGGTTGCGAATTCAGAACTAATTAAACAGCTAATTGTTGATGAACAATTAGTGTTGATTGCTTTTCAAGAAACGCCTAAAAGAGAAGCTAAGAAAATAGTACCTCAAGGTTGGGATCTACATTGCATTGGTCAAATGTGCTTGGCAAGCGCATACAAAATAACGTTCTTGAATAGTCAGAGTCGCAAAATTTTAGGAGGTTGGGGGCACTTTGGCCTATTATATCAAGTGCAAATAAATGAACGCAAAGTTAACATAATGAACCTGCATTTAGAAACACCTCGTAAAGGATTTGAAGACTTTCAATTATCTAAGTTGAATTTAGATGCTATTTTTAAAAACTCTGAACAGAGGTATATTGAGTCTAGTATAATTTCTAGTTGGATTAAAAATACAACACCTCTAATAATACTAGGTGATTTTAATATGCCAATTGAAAGTGCCATTTACCGAGAAAAATTTGGAAATTACAAAAATGCATTTAATGAAGCTGGTTTTGGTTTTGGTTTTACTAAATACATGCGTTATTTAGGTGTCAGAATAGATCATATATTAACAGATGAAAGCTTTAATATAATAGAAGCTAAAACTGGTAGTGATGTTGGTAGTGATCATCTACCAATATTAACTATTGTTATGTTAAATACGCTTGTTTAGTTTGATATTTATTATTAACTTATAAAAGCCACTGCATTGCCGAGTAAAAAATCGTCTATTTAAACCCTAAATTAATAAAGTATAGGGCTTAAACAGATTTTTATAGGTTGATAGATCAATTGCTTTTCATGGCATTATTAATTTTTAATAACGTATCTTGTATGTTCTTATTATCTGGGTAAATACTTATGGCTGTATCGATATAAAATTTGGCTTTTGAATATTCTTTTAATTCGTAATGTATCCACGCTAAATTATTTAATGCTATTCCGTTTTTAGAATCTAGCACCAATAACCTCTCATATTCAGGAATAGCCATTTGTCGATCTATATTAAATAAGTATTCAGCGTAAATATTTTGAAAAAGTATATTCTGAGGGTGATTCGCTATATAAGTTTTGACTAACTCTATTGCTTTATCAGCGTTTTTCACGCGCATGTAAGTGTTATATAGCATGTGGGCATTACGTACACTGTCAACTCGGTTGTATTCTTTTTCGAGTAGAGGTTTAGCTGCTATATAATCCTTTTGCAAAAACAATGTTTTACCTAAAATTCCTTTATATATCGGATTCTCTGAAATTTTGGTATTTTTATATTTATTTAGAATGCTCATACTGTCACTCCCTCTCCTTGCATATACGAGATACTCGGCGTGCATTAACTCAATGCGAATGTCTTCAGAGGGTAGGTTTCTTTTAAATACCTCGATATCACTTAATATATTGTTATATTGATTAAGTGTTTCCATTGTAATTATTTTTTGTGTGAAAACAGTCTTGTTATTTGGTGCTATTTTCAATATCTCATCGTATGCGGCTATTGCTTTAATCTTATTCCCTAGCTTTAACTCTGAAGCAGCAATAATGTTGAATTTTTCAATATTATATTCTTGAGACAAATACTCTCTATTTGATACCGTGTTCAGGGCAGACTCAGCGTTACCTCTTTGATAGTAACTCTTTGCTAGAACCAGACTAAGTGAAGAGGATTTATCTACCTGATTAAGCTTATTTTGTATGAAAGACTCCGCCTCCTGTTTTTCTTTAAGTTCTAATAAAGCCATGTATTTACCAACAATAGCTTTAGAATTGGTAGAGTTAACAGAAAGGATTTCATCGTATAAATTTAAAGCGTTTTTAAACTTTTTTTGACTTAAATATTTTGCTGAAAAATATAGTTTTGCAGAAACAAAATTAGCATCAATTGTTAGTATTTTTTCATAAAGATAATCAATCTTTTCTAAATTATTAACTCGTTTCATTACTTCTATTAGAAGTAAATAGTTACCTATGTTTTCAGGTTCATCATTAATCCACTTTTCTGTTTTATTTACTGCTTCATCTAGTTGTTCATTTTGAAACAGCGCGGCTAATTCCATTGTTCTTGCTTCTTGAATATTTCCAGGGGTGGTAGTATTTTCACTTGTAATATTTTTGATTGTTTCTTCTAGGCCATCTAGTGCTGATTCATCTCCTGCCATATATTTTAATCGGCTCAGTTTTAAAGCCAAAGTGGGAGTAGGAGCTTGCTCAATATTTATTTTATTCAATAAATCGGCAGCTTGCTGGTTTTGATTAGTAGCTAACAAAGATTCAGCAACTGCGCTTATTAACTCTGCATCACTTGCCAAAGTTTCATTTTTATTGAGCTCTATATATGCATACTCTAAATTTCCTAATTTAATTTGATTAGCAATAAAAACGTTTCTTGCAGGATGTTTTGGAGGTAATCTTTCGATAATAGCTGCTAAATAACTGTAAGAGTTTTCGAATTCACCTAGCTGGTAATAGATTATACCTGCAAGAAGCTTAGTAGTATCATCGGAGTAATTCGATGCAATAGTTTTTTCTATTGCTGTTTTAGCTTGATCGAAATCCTTCATTATCAAGCTGTTTTTTGCAAATAACTGATTGATATAAGGGTTAGATGGATAGGATAAAAGTAATTTTTTTAATTGTTTATCTGCAACGGCATAGTTTTTAGCTTCAATATTACTTTCTGCAGCATATATTTGGGCAATTCTAAATTTAGGTAATAATTGTGCTAAGTGCAGGTAACTATCCGCTGACTTATCGAAGTTGTTATTAGAAAATTGTGCTTTAGATAATAATAACCATGCTAACCAATTGCTAGGGTTTTCTGTCGCAATATCTTCAAGTTCATTGATACTTGATAGAATATCATCATTCGATACATCATTTGCCATTAACTTCATTACAATTAATGCTAGCGGTTTACTATCTGTTGTATTGTTTTCTATATCATTGGCGATTGTATTTAATTCGTTAAAGCCTGCTTGTTTGTCTTTTTTCGAGAATAACGAAAGTGCAAAATAAAGCTGTGCTTTTGTGAAGTTGCTTTTATTTAAAGCTTGTTTGTTATTTTCCCAGAGATGTTCAATGACTATATTTTCATTAAGTAGGTAGTTAACTTGTATTAAAGGTAATACCCAAGCATCAGCGCTAGCCCCAAGTGTTTGCGCTTTATTTAATTCTTTTTCAGCTAGAATTAAATCGCCTTGCCTTAAATAATTATTCCCTAATGCTACTCTTAAATTTGGGTTATCTATATTACCCTGAATAGCGCCCTTAATTATAATGATAGCTTTTGTTACTTCATTATTTTCTGCAGCTTGATTTGCATCAATTACAGCTTGTTCAGGTGACGTGATTTTCCCGCAGGATATCAAGAAATTAAGAATAATAAATATTGCAATTAAATAACGAATTGTCATTGCTTAAGTACCTTTATAAGTATTTATACTAAGTTATCATAAATACTTTTACAGGTATAAAAAAAGTGGCTCAAAGCCACTTTTTTATTTGTTTAATTAAAGTTTAATTAAACTTTAGTTTTTTTTCTCAAACCTAAACCTAGCAAACCTAAACCTAAAATGGCAATTGAAGCTGGCTCTGGTACAGAAAATGTACCTGAAATATTAAGGTTAGTGTCACGTGTAAGTGTTGCACAAGTTGCATCAGCACATTGTGGCAAACGGTTAGGATCAACGTTAAAATCAGCTCTAAACTTGATTGTTTGCGCTACAGGAATAGCACCATTATCGGTTGCTAACTCATGAAAAGTAAAACCATTTTGAGCAGTGAAAAAGTTTTCAACTAAACCGCCGCTTGTACCATCTGTATACCAATTGTAATCAGCTTTAGCATTAAATATAACATTTGGGCCGCTTACGCTGAAACCACTTAATGCTAATTCTAATACTTTAGTACTGGTACCATTTTCAGGATCACTAGGGTCAGCACTAATATCTATATAGAAAAATTCAAATGTACCACCAGAGTAGGTCGGAACTAAAGAATCAAAAAAGTCAATAAACTTGTCATCATTCTCGTCCATAGAGCCATCGCTAGGTGCACCAAAAACACCATCTACGAATGTTGCATCACCAGTTAGAGAGTATGAAAAACCTAAAACCCAATTATTACCGTAACCTGCAGTAGATGCTGTACCTAATAATGGAGACAATTGACCAATAGTCCCAGATCCATTATCAGTAAATGCAAGTGTCGTACCTACAAGATCAGCTGCTTCAGTACCTTGGCTTATAGAACCGTCATTCATATATACTGAAGTTACAGGTAAGTCGGTAGCTCCTACAGCATCAAAAGCATTCGTTGTTCCAAATGGGTTTGTAATGGTAATAGGGTCTGCGTTAGCAACACCAGAAGCAATTAACAAAGCAGTTGCAGCATATAATTTTCTTAATTTCATGATATTTCCTTTTATAATAAAATGGTAATTTATTTATTCACAATACAGTGCTTGTTACTTCGGTTAGCACATGTTTATCAACTTATTAATATCAATGCATATTGAGTGCCAATAGTTTTAACTTCACCTAACTTATTGATATATTGAAATAAAAAAAACAAGAGCATTTCTTCTGAAAAAGAGAGTAGCGCTAAGTGTAAAAAAATCAGACACTACATTATGTTTTTTTAGAAGTACTATGAGGAAATATACTGCATGTAGGTTTTTTGTTTATGAATGCTCCAGAACATTACATAAATAATATTTATTATCAGTCATAAAAATAAAAAATTTTAGAATAACGTGTCAATAACCTCTTATGGATGTCAGAACACATTGCATTTGTGGAGTTTACTACGGTTTATTTTACAAAATACGTTTAACAAATAGTATTAAAATTCTATTTTTTAGTTTTACAAGTTAATTCCATCTCAACAAATGCTTGATATAAATCTGAGTTCATTCTAATAAAACTAGATTTTTATAGGTTTAAAAACTCAATCAATACTTTATTCTTCCACTATCTTTTTAGCAATATAAAACATTATTTTTGGCATTAGCCCTGCGTTACCGAATGGTCGCCATGTTTTTTTATATTTATTTCTGTAGGCATCAAAATGTATCCCGTACGGTGCAGCTATTATTTCGCCGCGACCCAGTAATATTTTAAGCGCATAAGTTTCAGCTATACCCGCGCAAAGATTAACAGCCATAGGCGTTGAAGGGCCGCGTTTTTCTTTAAAACTCACACGACTGCTGTCTACTAGATAGGGGCGTTGAAGCATTGCAGGTGAAAGACCGATTAGAAACTGAATAAGTTGATCATTTTCAGTTTTTTTATCCTCAAACCTAAAATACTCTTCGTAAGTCATTTTTCCTGGCATAAAGCATAAAAATGCGGCTCCCATTCCAAGGGGGGCCGCGGTAATTACAGGGATGTTTTTTTCATAACATTTTTTGAAAACTGTTTTTCTCGCTTGTAGTGCGAAAAAATCTAGGGCGTCGACATATAAGTCAACACCTTCAAGAAATTCGTCAACATTGTGTTCGAATATTCCTTCAGGAAATGACTTTATGTTTGCTTCTGGGTTAATATCAAGTGCCATTTTCTCCATTACATCAACTTTCTGTTTCCCCAGTGTTGACATAAATGCGCCTGATTGACGGTTGAAGTTATGAACTTCAAAGTCATCAAAATCAGATATGTAAAAATTTTCGACACCTAGTCTGGCTAATGTGAGTAAATGAACACCACCTACGCCGCCAGCACCTGCAATAGCTACTTTTTTACCTCGGAGTGTCTGCTGCTCTTCTTCTGTCACCCAGCCAATGTTTCTCGAAAAGGCTTTTTCATAATTAAACATTTTGTTCTCCCATTGAGCTATGCGTAATGTGAGTAAATAAAAGAATATATCTAAATATACACTTTGATAACTAGATTGTATAAATGAAGATTGATTTAATTTCATTTAAAAATAAAAATTTATGTTTTATTATCAATCTTTAATAAAGTTTTTATTAATAACTAAAGCAAGGTGTTTGAATGAATTTTTCAAGGTCAATAGTGTGTGCAAGTGTTATCTTTGTATTATCTGCTTGCTCAGATAATGAATCGGTTAAAACTTATATCGACAAAGCTGAGCAGTCAATACTTCAACATGAGAGTAATGCTGCGGTAATTTCACTAAAAAATGCACTTAAGATTGATGATAAGAACGCTTATGCAAGATTTTTATTAGGTCGGTTATATTTAAGTAACGGTAACGCAGAAAATGCCATAAAAGAATTAGAGCGTGCCAATAAATTAAATTACTCAGTTGATAAGCTTGTTCCTTTGTTAGCTCGTGCCTACACATTAACTGAATCAGACGCAGAGGTTTTATTACTAGATCAACAAGTAACCTCTTTATCGCAGCCTAATGCACAATATTTAGCATATAAAACACTTGCAGCAATACGCACAGGTGATAATGAATTAGCGCAAGCTACTGTAGATGCAGCGCTTTCCTTTTCTAAAACCGATGGTTATAGCATGTTGGCAAATGCTTATTTCGAGTTTTCAAAGCAAAACATTCAACATGCTAGAACTTTAGTTGAACGAGTATTGGCTGCTAATTCAAATAATGTTGATGCGCTTATGTTGCAAGGGCAAATTGCAACAGTTGAACAAAATTATACTTTAGCGGTTAAAAGCTTCCAGCATTATCAAGAATTACAGCCTAACTCTAGTAAAGTTCAATTGTTTATTGCCGATGCGCTATTAAAAAATGGCCAATACGAAGAGGCTGAAAAAATAGCCGATTCAATTTTAACTCAGGTGCCAACACAACCATTTTTACAATATATAAAAGCAACTGCGCGTTTTGAAGCAAAGGACTATGAAGCAGCAAGTCGTTTTGCCATTCAGTCGTTGAACTCTGGCTTTAATAGCTTTAGCTTAAAATTAGTCGCCGGTGCAAGCGCCTTTTATTTAAAAAATTATGAGCAAAGTATTAATTACTTAACTGATTTAATGCCATACATTGGAAGTGAGCACCCGGCGAGAAGAATGCTCGCTGTTAGTCAATTGCAGTTAGGGCAGATTGACGATATTAGCGAAACATTAAGTGATTATGATTCAGCAGAACCAAACAATGCTCAATTTTTAGCAACAATGAGTTATGGTTTAATGGAGCTAGGGGCATTTGAGCAGGCAAAGAAAATGGCTAATTATGCATCGAGTTCAACAGAAGCATCAGCTGAAGAGGTAGCAAGAGTCGGGGTGTTAAAGCTGATGATGAATGACCCTTCAGGTATCGATAAACTGGAACTAGCTTTACAAAAAAATCCTGAATTAATATCTGCTGAACTTGCATTGGCGTTTGCTTTAATAAATTCAGGAGACATAGCTAGAGCAAAAGAAATAGCTGATAAGTGGCTTGAGCAATACCCAGATAAAGCTGAAAGCTATAACCTACAGTCAGCCATATTTTTAAAAAATGAAAATATGCAAAAAGCTGAGACAGCATTAGAAAAAAGCTTAGAGTTAGAGCCTAATAATGTCTATGCGTTAACGCAAATGGTTAAATTAGCTAAATACCAAGAGGATACAGAAAAGGCCAAATTATTAATTGATAAAGCAATTCAGCTTTACCCTGATAATATTCAAGTTTTACGCCAGTATTTTGATTTATATAAAAATGACAAGGGGCTAAAAGTAATAACTCAAGCTCAAAAGAATAATATTAATGACGTTAAGTATGGGACCTTATTAGCAGAGGCGTTAGTATATTTAAAGGAGTTTAATCAAGCGAGTTCTGTTTTAGAGAGTTATTCGGTTGATGTTAAAACTCCTAAACGTTATTGGCAACTAATGCTGACAATAAATGCCCAAGATCCTGATGGAAAGGATATCTACTCGATTTTAGATGAATGGCAGAAGGTAAATCCTTATCATATTGAATCTACCTTTTTATTGGCAAGTTATTGGGTCGGTAAAAAATTACCCGATAATGCGTTGAGAGTGCTACAAAAAGGAGATGAAAAGCACCCTAATAACCTTATGCTGCATTTACTTAAAATGCAGATATTATTAGATAATAGACGTGGTGTAGAGGCTAGGTCATTATTAACTACTCTAAATAATTTTGCCATAGATGAGAATCTACTTGCAGGTATAACCGGACGTATTTTGTTAATAGAAAGAAATTTTTCTGCGGCTATTCCAAAATTAAGACAACAGTATGTTGCAACACCCAATAGTAATAATGCAACATTTCTTGCTTTTGCACTAGAGGGGGATGCTAAAGTAAGTGAGGCGATCGAGCTGCTTGAGAATTTTTCGGCTAAAGAAGCCACTGCTAACAGCATTCACCCTAGGGTTAGTCTAGGATTAGCCAACCTTTATTTATCAAAAGATAAAAGCAAGGCTATTAAAGAGTACGAAAAACTCATTTCTGTCCAAGCTAACAATATTGTAGCCTTAAATAACTTATCTTGGTTGTATATGCAGGAGGGTAAATATCTCAAAGCATTGGAGTACTCGGAACAAGCATATTTAATAAATTCAGAAATACCTAATGTAGTTGATACTTATGCCCAAGCTTTATTAAAGTCTGGTGATAAAGTTAAAGCGTTATCAAAAGCACAAGATGCTTATAAATTATCTAAAGGTCTCAATATTGATATTGCTTTGAATTTAGCCGAAACATTATTAGGAAATAATAAAGATAAAGAAGCTTACGCTTTATTAAAGGATATAAAAGTAGTTACAGTGGAGCAGAAAGAAAAAAAATTACGCTTAACACAATAAGAACTCCCCCTAAATTTTATTGAAAAATAGACGGAATAGTTGATTTATTTAATAATAGATTTACAAAAGAATATATAGCTGATTTATTATTTTAAGTCAGCTATATCTTACCTGAAATTTCTTTTTTTATTACTTGATAAAGACACTTAAACCCTGGAGATAAGTTCTCCATAAATATACTCGCATTAATATAATAAGGAGCCCTTAGTCCATGATAATCAATAGCTTCACCAAGTTGAATGAAGTTTATTCCAACGAACTTCATGCTACGTGCAAGTCTTGGCTCCATCATTACGTAAACATGTTTAACGCCTGTTTCCATGCTCATTGTCGCTGCGGCCATATATAGACCGATAGCTATGAACGGAAAGCAGCGTAATTCTGTTTCTGAATAAGTAGGTTCATTAATCGCACCAACCGCTGAGCCTCTAAATTTATCCGTTTTACGACGTCTAAAGTCCGCTTTTACAGCTAAACGAGATATTTCAGCTATTTCATGGCGTGGAAAGTTACTTGGGTGT
>TARA_R110001583_G_scaffold60625_1_pt1 | contig 12509 bp, 4 predicted proteins | sample TARA_R110001583 | Tara Oceans TARA_R110001583 (sample SAMEA4398432) | marine metagenome | biome: Polar Biome; feature: [MES] marine water layer (ENVO:01000295) within the mesopelagic zone...; material: water (ENVO:00002006), including particulate matter (ENVO:01000060) such as...... | reverse complement strand
ACCACATACAGCACCAGCACAGGGCGCATGTGGGTAGGTTGACCTTTTTGATGAGCAGAGATGGCTGCTGCCACCAATACAAACACCAAAATAGGGGCCACTGCCTGTAAGGCGGCAATAAATAGCTGGCCCAGTAAGGACACATCGCTGGCAACGCCTGGTGCAAACAGGGCGAGCAATACCCCGACAACGATACCGATTAAAATCTGTGGGATAAGGCCCAGCCTTAAGAACGGCTGGAAAACTGTGTGGGCGGTGGCAAACATTGCGCAACTCTCAGGTAGTGAAAAGAAGGGCATTACGGCGATTGGCCACTAACGCACCTGAAAGGGGCGGTATTCTATCAGTTGCTTCCATGCGGCGGGCGGCTGTGTAGAAGGCGCGAAGGTTATAGGTAGGGACTGTTGATCAACGCCAGGGGGCGTCCATCAAAAATGCCCCTGCCGAGAACGCGGCCAGAGGCATTGATACAAGCTAAATTAGCGGGTCAGGCAGCAACAACCTGACGTTGTGCCGGTGCTGCTTTTGGTGCTTTGCGCATTGGTTCGTCATTCTCCGCGAGCAGTTCACTCCCGGTTATCTCTGACGTCATATCTGCCTTCATTTCAGCTTTCATTTCTGTATGACCAGGCTGCGTTAACGCCAGCACTTCAGGGGAAGTGCCCCACTTGAGCAGCATCTCATCCAGCAGTTTTTCGGCTTTTTCAGCCTGGCCCCACTGGCTAAGCAGTTGGGCAATGGCGTAGTCGCACTCGGGAGTGTCGAAGAGTTCATCCTTGATGTCTTGAATGGCGATTTGAAGGCCTGCCTTGGAAAGGTCAGTTAGCGATTCGCTGTGCATATCACGGCTCCGTGTGAAAGCAATTCTAAAATAGTGATTAATCTATTAACCACTTCACTATGTATTGTACGTGCCTTGTACGAAGGTGAGCATAATATAGCTTTCAGTGAGAAGTAAACCCCCAAAAATTAGTGACTAATAATTGTTTACCCTTATCAAATTAACGTTGAATATTAATCTTCAACTGATGGTTTTTACCGTCCAATGCGATGCGGACTTCCCCTTGCTGGAGTGCGAGCAGGCTGCCATCAAGCTGCGCGCTGGGGGCTTTCTCTGTTGCAACAACGTTAACCGCGTAATGCGTAGCGGCAACGGTAAGCGTCGCACTGAAGTCTGGCCACTCGCTAGGCAGGCAGGGTGTGATCACCAGCCAGTTCCCTTCCCGGCGGATTCCCAAGATGCCTTCAATCCCCGCGCGGTACATCCAACCTGCCGAGCCCGTATACCAAGTCCAACCGCCACGCCCGGTATGCGGTGCAACGGAGTAAACATCAGCGGCGACCACATAAGGCTCGACATGATAGCGAGCCACTTCTTCCGCCGTGCGGGCATGATTGATGGGGTTCAGCAGCGAGAAAAGCGCGTGCGCCTTACCGCCTTCGCCTAACTTGGCAAATGCCAGTATCGCCCACATGGCAGCATGGCTATATTGCCCGCCGTTTTCGCGCATACCCGGTGGATAGCCGCCGATATAACCGGGGTCGCGCTGGGGTTGGTCAAAGGGAGGCCAGAACAGTAGCGCAAGTTGCTCATCGTGCAGGATGAGTTCGCGCTCTAGCGAACGCATGGCAAGCGCTGCCCGGTGGGGTTCTGCTGCGCCTGAAAGCACCGCCCATGACTGAGCAATCGAGTCTATTCGGCACGCCTCGCTCTCTTTACTGCCCAGCCAATGACCGTCATCGTAGGTGGCTCGCCGATACCACTGGCCATCCCATCCACTGCTTTCCAGCGCACTACGAAGCGCGATCGCATGGGCACGCCACCGCTCGGTGCGTGTTGTTGCCTGCTCAGTTGAAGGCAAAGGGGAGGCGCTCGATAACGGTTGTTCACGCTGCTCGGCAAAGGGTAAAAATTGCTCCAGCGTATGCACCAGCAGCCAACCGAGCCAGACACTCTCACCTTTGCCCGCCTCGCCAACGCGGTTCATACCGTCGTTCCAATCGCCGCCACCGATCAATGGCAAGCCGTGCTCGCCGGTCAGCGTCAAGCTTTGATCCAAGCCTCGGGCGCAGTGCTCAAAGAGTGATGCCGTCCCCGGCTATCATGGGCTGAAAAAAGCAGTCGTGCTCATCAGGCGCTAATAACGCACCTTCAAGGAAGCTGACGGGCTCGTCCAGCACCGCCACATCTTGGGAGGTGGCTATATAACGAGCGCAGGCATAGGCAAGCCACACCCGATCATCGGATATGCGCGTACGCACCCCTTGACCGGAGTGGGGCAGCCACCAGTGCTGGACGTCCCCTTCGACAAACTGGCGAGAAGCTGCACGTAGCAAATGTTGGCGGGTGGTTTCTGGGCTGGTGAACGTCAATGCCATGCCGTCTTGCAACTGGTCGCGGAAACCATAGGCGCCGCTGGCCTGGTAGAACCCTGAGCGCGCCGTGATCCGGCAGGCAATGGTTTGGTAAAGCAGCCAGCCGTTAAGCATGATATCCATGGCGCGGTCGGGCGTAGTCACCTGCACGGCATTGAGCTGCGTTTGCCAGTGCGCGTTTATTGTGGCCAGTTCAGCGTCAATATCGGCTTCTCTATAGCGGTCAATAAGCGTCTGGGCTTCGGCCATTGAGCTTGCCTGACCCAGTAGGACGATTATCTCAACGCTTTCACCTGCTGCGAGTGTTACGCTGCGCTGTAGTGCGGCACAGGGATCCAATCCCGCACCGTGAGCAGCGGAAAGGGGCGTATTGCTGCGTAGCCCCAAGGGCGCAGCCAAGCTACCCCCGTGGCCGATGAATTCGCACCGATCGGCTGTCCAATGGGTGGGTTGAGCACCGATATCCAGAAACGCCACCCGGCCAGGGAAGGCGATATTCCAAGGGTTTTCTACCATTAGCGCGCCACTTTCAGCGTCGGGGCGTGAGATAAGGAATGGCGCTGATCCACTGCGCGAAGTGCCCAATACCCATTCGGCATAGGCCGTCACGGAAAGCTTGCGGGGACGCCCTGAGTGATTGCTAAGGCGTAGCCGCGATACTCTAAGCGGGGCATCTAACGGCACAAAGTGCAGTAGCTCAAGGCCGATACCATCTGACTGATGCTCAAACTGGCTGTAGCCGAAGCCGTGCCGGGCGATATAGCGACCATGATCACGCAGGGGGTGTGCGGTAGCGGTGAAGAGCGCCAGCGACTCCTCATCACGAACATAAATCACATCGCCGCTGGGGTCTGCCACGGGGTCGTTAGACCATGGTGTTAGCTGGTTTTCACGGCTGTTATCTGCCCATACATAGCCCGCGCCCTCCGCCGACACTTGAAAGCCGAAGCCCGGGTTGGCAATCACGTTGATCCACGGTGCAGGCGTAGCGTTGCCTGCTTCAAGTACGGTCACATACTCGCGGCCTTGCTCAGTAAAGCCCCCCAGCCCATTGAAAAACTCAAGCGCTGAAAGGGGGGGCAGGGCAGTCTCACTGGGTTTAGTGGGAGTGTGCTTGGGCAGATGGCGTTTGGTGGAAGAGTGTGATGGCAAAGCGCGCTGTTCGGGTAGTGTTAAGGCTAATTGATTGGCGAGGTTGCCGCGATGCGCCATAAACGCAACGCAGGCAATCGACTGCAGCTGTGTTCGCATCTCCATGCTCAATAAATCGGCGCGCAGCGAAATCACCGCACCCTGAGCGTAATCCTTTTTGAACCGCGGTTGGGTTTGGCTGCTGAGAATGGCCGTTTCAATCGCTTGCTGCAGATCTTGAACATAAGAGGCGCCTCGCTCATTAATAATCACCACATCGACGGCTAGCCGTTTCATCCGCCAGTACTCATGGGCGCGCAATAGTTGGCGTACCTGGGCAATGTCATCGAGGGTGTCGATACGCATCAAAATAATCGGTAGATCACCGGAGATGCCGTGTTGCCATAGCCTTGACTGTGGCCCTGCGCCGCGCTCGATGGCATCGGCTGGCGCTCTGAAGCGTGGGTCTGGATAGAGGATGGGCGCGGCTAGGCGCTGAAAATCGGCCGCTTCTTCAGGCTGAATACCCAAGTGGCGAAGCTGAACCTGCGCCTGTGTCCAGGCAAGTGTTTTGGCACGTTCAAAGGCGCTACGGTCATGGTGCTTATCAATTAGATCCATCAATGCTTCGCGGGTTGAGGCCACTACCGTCCAGAAAGCGATGCGGGTGGTCTTGCCGGGGGCGACCCGCAGTCGGTAGCGCAATGCAAACACGGGATCAAGCACGCTACCAACGCTGCCCGACAAGCGTTGATCTTTGTTCAGCGCTACAGCGTTTAGCGTAAGTTTTCCGCGGCCCAAGAACCGAGCTCGGTCAGTCTCGTATTGCAGCTCACCCACGGTTTCGCCTTCTACTACGGCAAAGTGGGCCACCCAAGCCTGGTCTTCGTCAGGCGAGCGCCGTCGCCTTGTCGCAATCAGCGCATTGAACGCTTCTAAATACTCGGTTACCACGAACATTTTGGCGAAGGCAGGGTGCGCATTGTCGGCACTGGGTGTGGTCAACACTAATTCAGAGTAGGAGGTAATATCGATATCACGGGGATGGCGGCTGCTATTGGTGAGCGAGAGGTGGCGCACTTCACAGTCATCTTCGCCTGACACCAATACCTCCATGTGGCTGGTGATATCGTCGTGGCGATGCGTATAGCGAGCGTAATCTTCAGCAAATATCACATGATTGTGGTCATCGGGAGCGTCGGGCGAATGTCCGACGGTCTGGCCGGTTGCCGTCCATACGCCGGGAAGCTGGGTGTCGCGTAGAAAAATAAAGCTACCCAGATGGTCACGGGTGGCGTCGGGCTGCCAGCGGCTAATCGCAATATTACGCCACCGACTGTAGCCACCGCCGGTGGCCGTTAACATCACGGAATAACAGCCGTTAGAGAGCAAGTGAGTCACGGGCGGGCCACTGGCTACCGTCGATGCACGGCGAATGGTTTGTGCCTCGTTAATAATCTGGCTGGCGTTTGACTTCACCTCTTCCGCGCGGGGATGAACAATCGCCACATTGCGAGGCACGCGCTCTTGCAGCAGTAGCTCACTGGCTTGAATCATCGGCTCACGGTGAAAGCGCGCGCGCATTTGACCATGGTGCAGGGTATTCGCGATAGCGACGATCGTCATGCCCTGATGGTGGGCCATAAAGCTGCGTACTATTACCACGCTTTCCCCCGCAGGCAGGCGCGCGCGGGTAAAGTCGAGCGCTTCATAAAAGCCGTAGCGGCCTAGCGCGCCCATTTCCGCTAAGCGTTTAAAGTTTCGGCAGGCGCCGTTGGGGTCGACCATCGTGGCTAGACCGGTGGCGTAAGGAGCAATCACCAGATCCGCAGAGAGTCCCCGCTTGAGTCCTAAGCCAGGCACGCCAAAATTGGAGTACTGATAGGTGAACTCCATATCACGGGCGTTATAGGCAGATTCGGAGATGCCCCACGGCGCAGAGAGCTGGGTGGCATAGCTTTCTTGACGCTTCACGACGAGCCGGTTGGTTTGTTCAAGCAGGCTTCCGCCCGGAGCGCGCATCACTAGGGACGGCATGAGGTACTCAAACATTGATCCCGACCAGGAAATCAGGGCCGATCCAAACGAAAGCGGTGTGGCCGCCCGGCCCAACCTAAACCAGTGACGGGTGGGAATGTCTCCTTTGGCAATGGCGAACAGGCTGGCAAGCCGTGCCTCCGATGCCAGCAGGTCGTAGCAACTGGTATCCAGACAGTTGTCATCCAGCGAGTAACCAATCGACAGCAGTTGGCGTTCGCTGTTGAGGAGAAAAGCGAAATCCATGTTCATCGCCATGCGTCGCGCTGCCGCTGCGATTTGTTGTAAACGCAGTGATAACTCAATCTCGCTTACGTTTGCCTGGCTATCACGGTCATCGCGGTGCTGGGCCACTGAAGAGTGCAATGCTTCGACCCAAAACAGGACATCTTCGCTGCACGTGTCGGCCTTTTCATTCAGCGCTGCGCGGACCAGGCTCAGGGCTTTATGGGTGAGCTCAGCGATATCGGTCAGGCATTCCGAGGACATCGATGCCCCGTTTAACTGCGCGTCGATGGCTTTAAACTGCAAGGCCAGCTGAACCGTTAACTTCTCTGACAGTGTTGAAGCGTGTTGGAGTGCCTGACGCGCAAGGTTCAGCGTGTCGGCAATACCGACACGGAGATCCGTTAAACAGCGTTCCGCCTGCCAGCTGTCGCAGGCATTGGCGATAACGATAAGGTGCCCTGCCAGATTGCCGCTATCCACCGTGGAGACATAGCGGGGGTCGAGCGGACGTAAATCTTGGGTGGCGTACCAATTATAGAAGTGCCCTCGGTAGCGTGGCAGCCCTTGCATGACCTCAAGGGTAGCTTCAAGGCGTTCCAGGGCGGCTTGAGTGCCTATCCAGCCAAAATCACGCGCAGCCAAGGTCGAAAGCAGGTAAAGCCCCATGTTGGTCGGCGAGGTGCGCTGGGCAAGCACAGGTTGAGGGTCTTCCTGAAAATTATCGGGCGGCAAGCGGTTGTCGGCGGCGGTCACGAATGTTTCGAAATAGCGCCAGGTTCTCCGGGCAATCAGCCGTAGCTCGCGTGCCTCGTCCACCGAAATAGTCGGCTGGACAACAGCGCTTTTGCTGCTGCTTAACCATGACGCCACGGCTGGTGCGGCCAACCAAAGTAGCGCCATCGGTAGCGCAATGGGCCAAGCGCTACTGGTTGTCCAAAGCGTACCGAGCGTTACCGCTAGACCCAACGCAGTGCCGGGAGCCATCCGCTGGTAGAACCCTAATACGGTCAGGGCAGGGCTTTTCATCGACTGAGCGGCAGACGTCCACTCAAGCAGTCGACGGTGGGTAATCAACACTCGAACCAAGGTTCGCGCAATGGCGTCCAGCATGCGCCACGCTTGGTCGGGTAAAAAGATGACCATCAGCAGAATTTGCACGCTACCTAGCTTCAGCTCATCAAACCAGAGGTGATAGTGGTGGCGCAGTTTTGTTGTGGCCCGGAAGGGGATAAGCGAGGTGGCCAGCGATAGCAGAACCGGCGCTCCCACCACGGCTAAGAGCAACAGCGTACTGGCGATGGCCATACTGAGCGGGAACTGCCAACTGACCGCAAGGCTTGCGAGTACTAAGGGCGGCAATACTGAACGGCGTAAGTTGCCGAGCATTTTCATGCGCCCCGTTAGTGGCAGCGCGGGCGCCAGTAGCCAGGGCAGCAACTGCCAGTCGCCGCGGGTCCAGCGGTGCTGACGCTTAGCGGCCACGTCATAGCGGGCGGGAAAATCCTCAATCACTTCGATATCGGAGGCGAGCCCCGCACGGGCAAACACCCCTTCAAATAAGTCGTGACTGAGCAAGCTGTTTTCAGGGACTCGGTTTGCCAACGATGCTTCAAATGCATCCACGGCGTAGATACCTTTACCCGCGAAGGAGCCTTCGCCAATCAAATCCTGATAGAGGTCTGAAATAGCGGCGGCGTATGGGTCCAGCCCCCCAGGTGCAGAGAATACCCGCTGATATATTGAGCCTTCCCCACCGGCGGGCAACGACGGCGTGACGCGAGGCTGCAAAATGGCGTAACCCTGGACCACGCGACATTGCTGTTCATCCATCAGCGGCTGGTTCAGCGGGTGCGCCATCTTGCCGACCAGCTGGCTAGCTGCGCCTCTGGGAAGGCGTGTGTCAGCATCCAGGGTAATGACATAGCAAACATCCGCAGGCAGCGGTGGTGGGTCGATAAAGGTGGTATCCAGCGCCCCGCGTAGCAGTCGATTTAGCTCATGCAGCTTGCCACGCTTACGCTCCCAGCCCATCCAGGTGTTTTCATTGGGGTTAAATAGCCGTCGACGATGCAGCAGAAAAAAGCGTTGATCGTTGTCCTGAGCGTTTTGACCGCCTGGGGCGGATATTGAGTAACGCTCGTTTAACTGCTCAATGGCGGCGTGGGCGGCCGAGAGAAGTGCTGCCTCATGGGGTAATTCCGCTTGGGGAGCATCAACGCCGTCAAGAAGAAGGACGTAGGAAAGGGCCCCCTCGCCACTCGATAAGTGGTGCACTTCAAGCCGTTCGATCTGCTCCTGTAAGTCATCTTCACTGGTCAGCAGCGTAGGAACGGCAATCAGGGTGCGTAGATGGTTTGGAATCCCTTTAGCGAGATCAATACTGGGTAGCGGCTGGGCATCGATGCAATAGATGATCAGACGGTTAACGATCAACGTGGCCACTTCAATAATCGGTAGAAAGCCCAATATGCCCAGCAACATTAGCCAAGGTAACGGCGTTTCACCTATTCCAAGCGGCAATGAAAGCAGTAGCACGGCCGCCAACGTCATCAAGCTAAGCGTCACTACCGCCATCATTACGATATAGCTGCGAATGCCGTGGTGAATAAGGGGTCGGCGCAGTCGCTGACGAAGAGTAGGCGTAAATCCCAGCGTTTGTTCAAGGGTGGTGCGGCCTGAGCCGATTAGAAAGTAGCCGGGGTCGCCCATACGGGCCGCTTCAAGAGTATCGCTAGTGGTGGCGGCTGCTTGACGCGATAGCGAAAGCGCAGTGTCCACCACCTCAAGCTCGGCGCGCTTGGCCCCCCGGGCGAGCTGTTCTACCGCACTGCGGTATTGATTGCGGGTGGGGAAATCCAACTGCTCAAAATGGCTATGCTGATTCAAGCGCTCGTCCACCAAACTGACGCCTTCAAACAGCTCAGCCCAGTCGATGCTGGAGATAAAACGCATGCTGGTAATGATATTGCGAACCGTCACATTGGCGGCGCCTTGGCGCTGCTGGGCGTGTTGAACCATCTCTTCAATGGTTTCACCCTGATGGCTGAGCTGTTCATCAAGCCAGCCGACCAGTGGGCTGCTACGTGGGTCTAAGCCACGTAAACGCTTTGCCAATTGGGCGGTGAAGGGCTCAGCCAGTGGCCCTTGGTGAAAGTTTAGCGTGTTGGTCTCGACACTAAAGGTATGGCGCTCTAGCGCTGATTGCTGATCGGCGGGTTTTAGCCATTTAGCGGCCAAAGTATCCGCTTCGTCCCTTGCCGTCTGCTCACTGATAATTTGGTCAGCAAGGCGCCGCAGGTTCTCAATCAATACAATGCGCAGGGTAATAGCAACGGCCCAAAGCTCACCAATAGTGAGTGGCTGAACGCGTTGATAAGCCCTGATAAAGGTTTGCAGATTATCCAGGTCGACATGGCTGTCGGTATGCGCCACAAATGCCCAGGTAATCCCCAATACCCTTGGGTAGCCAGCAAAAGGACCCTTGGCTAATTTGGGTAACTGGCGGTAATAGCCAGGGGGGAGGTCGCTGCGAATCTTACGAATTTGGGCTTCAATCAAGTGGTAGTTATCGAGCAGCCAAGCGGCAGCTGGGACGATATCGCGACCTGCGGTCAGTGCGCTGGCGCTGGCGCGGTAAACGCTTAGCAGCGTTTTAGCATTATCGTTTAGACGACGAGTTAATGACACCACCTTGGGCGGCGAGGTGGTCACCTCTTGAGCAAGCGCCAAACTGCCAGCATGTTGTTCAAGTCGCTCTGCGCTAAAGAGTTCTTCTCTAACGGGAGTAGTAGAATCCCACGGCGCAACAAACGCATGGTGCGAACGCACAAAACGGAGAAATTGGTTCACAGATTCCATCCTGGTGAAAGTGCGCTTTTATGGCCGCACAAACGATGCTTCCTTACCAGAACAATGGTCGTGCCGGGGGGTGGCGTCTGTGCGCTAGCGCACATTGCGTGTTTTATTTGCCTACGGGGCGAATTTAAGCGCTTTTAGTTAGCGTTAAACACCATGGTTTAACTGCTGGGCTTGGTAAGGCATTAAACGGAGACTTCCCCGTTTGACTAAGGCGTAACACTCTCCGCTACGCTGTTCTAGCAGTGCTCTATTTAGAACACTAATATGCCATCGTTCTTGAGAGAGCGTGTCACTCTATCCGTCAGCAGCCGCAATGTTAGCGGACTCATGCCGACGCAGTGTCCAGTACCCTCCCCATAATCTTGTTGCCGTGGTGGTGAGGCAGGCAATCGAGAAGAGTATCGCCAGTATTGAAAAGTGCTCCGGGAACAGGCAAAAAATTACCAGGGCCATGACGGTTTCGGTGCCTTCGGTCAGCCCTTCTAAATAGTAGAACGCTTTATTGGGGAAGTGGGGGCGCTCTATTGACTGATGTTTGGCAGCAATCGCAAAGGCGAGAAACGAGGTGCCGGTGCCGATAAACGCAAACAGTAGCAATGCCGCAGCGAGGGCGTTCTGGCCGGGATTTGCCAATGCAAAACCCAGCACCACTGCGGCATAGAAAACAAAATCGAGCCCAATATCCAGAAACCCGCCTGCGTCGCTTGCGCGACCCGCTAAGCGTGCCAGGGCGCCATCAATACCGTCGCCCAGGCGGTTAAGCACAATCACCAACAGCGCGAGCCCGTACTGCTCCCATGCCAGCAGAGGCAGGGCCGTTATACCCAACGCAAAAGCGCTAAGTGTCACTTGGTCGGGGGTGGTGTGCTTATTCAGTAACGTCTGTGCGATGCGTCTTAAGGGGCGTTGGATAAGCGGCATTGTCCAGCGATCAAGCACGTGGTTCTCCTCAATAGATAGGGGGAAATTAGGTTAATAATAGCGACAACGTACGTAGTGCATATGCTTATGTCACTATTAGCCTCTGCTAATAGTTAAACTAAAGTTGTTAGACTTTGGTTGTAATTATGGGTAAATAACTGGACTAATTGCCTATTGCAGTTAATAAAGGGCGCCAAAGGAGGTTCCGTATCGCCCTTCGTGCGGCATATATATCGGAATGTTGATCCTCGATTTGTTCTTTTCACTCTGACCGTAAGTGGCGCCAATTGTATGCATAAAACTGCCCTGATGACGGTGTGGGATCAGCTATGGCATTCCCACTACCAAGCTAAAAACTTATTGATGTGCGCGCTCCCAACGGGCGGAGCCGCCAACGCCGCGACTTCGAGTTCCAAGCGTGATCCTTCCCCTCAACCTAAGCCACCCGCTTACACCACTCCGCAGAAGATTGGTCTGTTGCTTGGCCCGCTGCTGTTCGCTTTTGTGGTGATGTTTTTTCACCCTGAAGATTTAAGCTTTGAAGGGCGCATGGTGCTCGCCACCACTCTATGGGTGGCCGTATGGTGGATCACTGAAGCCATTCCTATTCCCGCGACCTCGTTGCTGCCCATTGTGCTATTGCCGGTTACCGGCGCGCTAGATGGCAATACGGTGACCGCCGCTTACGGCAATCCAATTATTTTCCTGTTCCTGGGCGGCTTTTTGATCGCGCTGGCAATGGAAAGATGGGATCTCCACAAGCGTATCGCGCTGTCAATTATTGCCGTGCTGGGCACCAGTATTAATAGCATCGTCTTTGGTTTTATGGCCGCGACGGGCTTTTTGTCCATGTGGGTCTCCAACACAGCGTCGGTCATGATGATGCTGCCGATTGGTACCGCTATCGTCTACCAGGTGAGCCAAGAACTGGCGAAAAGTGACGGCGACCACAGTGCCGAAATCGATAAGTTCAGCAAAGCGCTGATTTTTGGTATCGGTTATGGCGGTACCATTGGGGGGCTGGGCACGCTAATCGGTACCCCACCGAATATCATCCTCGCCGCCATTGTGAATGAGCTGTTTGACATCGAGATCTCCTTTGCCGGTTGGCTCATGTTTGCTTTTCCCGTCGTAATGGTGCTGCTGTTCAGCGCCTGGCTACTACTAACGCGGGTGTTTTTCCGCATCGAGTTTAGTCACCTGCCGGGCGGACGAGAGCTGATTAACAAAGAAAAAGCGGCGCTGGGTAACACCAGTTTCGAAGAGAAGGCGGTGCTGGCGGTGTTTTTGTTCGCTGCCTTTATGTGGATCACCCGCTCGTTCTTGTGGCAGGGGCAGATCATCAATATCCCTGGCATCAATGACACCATGATCGCGGTGGTCGCGGCCCTGCTGCTGTTTTTGATCCCTTCCAAAAATAAGGGCGGCTGCCTGTTGGGTTGGGACGTTGCCAAAGACGTACCCTGGGGCATTTTGCTGCTGTTCGGCGGTGGGTTGGCGATTGCCGCAGGGTTTGGCTCTTCCGGTCTGGCCGAGTGGATTGGCGGGCAAATGAGCGTGCTGGAAGGCGCTAACTTCTTGCTGGTGATCCTGCTGGCGACCGGCATGGTATTGTTCTTGACCGAAATCACCTCGAATACTGCCACGGCCACCATGATTCTGCCGGTGCTAGCGTCGTTGGCCCTTGCGCTGGATATCCATCCTTTTGTACTGATGGTGCCCGCCGCCATGGCCGCCAATTGTGCCTTTATGCTCCCGGTGGGCACGCCGCCAAACGCGATAATCTTCGCCACCGGCAAACTCAAAATCATTGAGATGGTGCGCACCGGTTTTTGGATCAACATTATTGCCATGCTACTCATCGTCGCGGCGGTTTATTTCTTGCTGCCGGTACTATGGAACGTGGATCTAACCAACTATCCCGATGCATTTCGGCGCTAATATAACCCATTAGCAAA